>Ga0075030_100000361_pt1 | contig 38993 bp, 45 predicted proteins | sample LitLauG_LLR_2012_FD_71393 | JGI IMG/M metagenome (GOLD analysis project Ga0075030, IMG submission 71393) | Freshwater sediment microbial communities from Pennsylvania, USA - Little Laurel Run_MetaG_LLR_2012 | ecosystem: Environmental > Aquatic > Freshwater > Creek > Sediment | place: USA...
TACTAAATACGAGTAGATGAGAACCAACTTACTATTTATTGAGTCAAAGGGTAAAATTCCATGAATTAGATTTGATCAAGACTGCAATCCTGTTTACTATTTCATGCATTTTGTTTCCTAGTGTTGTTTTCTTGTCAGCATATGGAGACGGACTTGCAAGTGAAACATTGCCACCATCTATGATTGGTAGCAAAAACGTTACATTATCAATAAACACGTCACCTTTTTTGATCGATAATAATCATGCTGGAACACAGATAAACTTTGTATTGATGGATGTCACTGATCAGCAACCAATTCCGCAGGCAACAATCGCAGTTTCAGTTTTCAAGGATGACAAAGCCGTATTTGGTCATGTATTTATGAGCGATAGTGGAAATTTCCTGCTTGATCTGATTCCAGACTCGTCAACAAATAACATTTCAATCGGTGATGCAGGAGGACCATTTTCAGGTCTGTTAGGTCATAGTGGAGAATACAACATCAAAGGGCCTGCCTTTTCTGCAGGAGGATTGTACAAATTCAAGATCGAAGTTCTTACCATGGGTGATTATAACAATCAAGTCAGCAAATCATATAATGCAGCTATATCAATTCCAGAGACAAACGAATACCAAATAAATGACAAGGAATATGGGAATCAGACGGTTACGGTAATTGCCTACTATGATGAAATTAGAGACTTTCAGTACAATTCAAATGATAAAACTATGAATTTTGTGATGCCATTTAACTGGAACCAGGACAATGTTAAACAGGTATCAGTTGTGCACCAGGAACTAAAGATACCAAAATCATTTGGCGATTTCATAGTTACAAAATATGATGCGTCTATTAACGGAATAAAATTACCTGACAAGGCAATCAGTATAGACGATTATTCATCAGATGAACGAATCGTTCACCTTATTTTATACAAAGAGGAATTGGCAGCCATTGCAAAACAGCAGAACAGTACAAGACAAGAGATGGATTTTTCACTCTCCCCAAGTAATTCCACCAGTTTCCCAATCATTCAATATACAAGAAATGCACAATACAAGCTAAGTCTCAGTTGGGACCCCCCAAAAATTCTGCCAGGCTTGACAACTAGGTTTAGTTTTCAAGTTCTAGATCCTTATTTGATAAACAAGACAGTCGACTCCATAAACTATGACTTTTCCATAATTGCTGGAAAAAATGGCGTAATATTTCACAAGAGCGGTACGACCAACAATAATGACGTGATGAATACTGTTGACACTCAATTCCCATCCAATTATACTGGTCCAATCACCATTGCATTTGAGAATCTAAACGGAAACAGTTTTGCAGATTCAGAATTTTCAGGAGTGGTCTCAAGCCCAACAATAGTCCCAGAATTCCCCATCGGAGCACTAGTAGTAATTGCGGTGACATTTTCAGCGATAATAGTACTTCCAGAATTATTGAGAAAATAATCATCATGAAACGAGGCATCATAATTGTAATTGCAGGAGCATGTATGCTCATAGGAGGGCATTTTCTTTCGCAACTTGTAATTGACTTAATTCCAACAATAAATCCTGCACATTCAAGCCTAATTACAGATGTAAATTATCACATGCTGGCCCTAAGTAACCAATTATCTCTAGTCAGTCAATTTGGAATCATAGTTTTGCTTATTGGCGCATTTACATTTTTTATAGATAGAAGAAAATCCAGTAACTCAAATCCGGGCATTACTAAAATTTAACACATTAATTTTCATCAAATCAAACAGGGTAGAAATTTTACTCATGTCATAAATATCATAGAATCAAGATTCATGATACAGTCAAATTATCTCTTATCCCTTCATGCCATATCCGACTAGTACAGAATAGCATCCAAGACCACATTCTTCACATATTGGTTTCATCGACGAGTTTTCTGCACTTCCAATGCAGCATGGTTTCTTTTCTCTTCCCATGTGATCAACTGATACTATGGCCCAAGTAGGGCAATCAACAGGAGTTGTCCCTTTTCCACCCCAATTCCTTTTCATCAACTCTAGCTGGCTGTCAGGATTTATGATATAATCATCATCAAACATGTCTCGCATTGCAATGATATCATCAACCACTTGTGTCCTCTCAGGACCAAATGGCAGCCAGAGGGGATCATTTTTCATAAAAGGAGTATGAAATTGAAATCCTATCTTGTTTGTATGGTCGTGCCATTCTTTCATTACATCTTTTACTGTCTTGTAGTTTTGTGAATTAATGGTCATCGTAATCCAAATATCTTTCCATGCTTTTTCTCCATTGTCATGTACATAATCCAGAACATTCTTTCTTGTCTTATCCCAAGATCCGGCTCCACGGATTTTGTCATGAATCTCTTTTGTGCCATCTATTGAGATCCAATAAAAGTAAAGATTTTCAATTTTTTTCAACGGTATAGTCCCGTTAGACACTATGCAGATTCTTTTTGGAAATTGCTTTACAAACAAATCAATAACATCAGGTCGTAGAGTAGGTTCTCCTCCTACCAGTGTAATGATAAATACATGTCTTTTTTTAAATTTCTCATCAATTACTTTTTGCCATTGTTGAACTGTTAGCTCCTCGTTCTCCTTTCTGTTTAACCACCAATAGCAGTGAGTACAGTGCAAGTTACATACATTGATGATGTCAGCAGAGCCATACAAAGGGCTTTTTCGGTGAAATAATTTGTAACCTGCAAATTTACCAAATATGTGAAAATAGCAAGGCATTTCTTGAATTATCTGGGTAAATCCCCGTCCCATTATTTCCATAATAATGATTTAGTGCATTACAAGTTAAAATGCATTTAGTCTAATCGTAAATTTTAAAAATATTACAAATCTTCTACATTTCTTATTTTGTATAATAGATTTGCTCTAGTTAGCACACATTATTGTCGTAGTGCTCTGGACTTTATCCAATTGCCTGATTTTTTTTGCGATTGTTTCACATATCTCATCGACATTAGAGCATTCTACTTTAACTACAATATCATAGTTACCAAATACGCCCAAAACTTCCCTTACAGGATCAATTGACTTTAGCGCATCCATAATTGTACCCTCTGCGCCCATCTCACAATTTATCATCACATATGCAGTTTCCAAGTATAATTTACCGTCTTCATAATATATGAGATTTTTGGTATGATGATGTTATTTTGGAAACAATATCAGATCAGAGAAAAAAATGTAAAACTACTGGTCCCCAATTAGGAAGATTACACTTACAGTAGTTGTTACTTGTTGGTTTGACGTAAATATTGGTGTGGATCTATCAGCCATGGCAGACATTGCACCAGGGTACATCGGGGGTGGAGGTGCGTTAAATTCCGATAGGTTTACCATTTTTACGCCAATTATTTTCTGGCCTAGAGGATCAATTGCTTTTTCCGCTCGAGATTTTGCATTCAAAACGGCTTTGTTTAACAGATCATCCTGCATGCTCTGTTCTTTTTCAGGAGAGAGTGAAAACGATATGTCGTCTACCCTGTTTGCTCCTGCACCAACCGCAGCATCAACAATATTTCCAGCCAATGATAGTTTGGTGGTTTTGACATACAAGGTGTTTGAAGTTCGGTAACCTGTCAACACTGACTTGTGGACGCCAATGGTTTGATCAGGTATAGAGTCATTGTATACCGGATAAATAGAGAAGTCAGCTGTGCTTATCTCGTCTTTACTTATTCCAATATTTTCTACAGCACTTACTATAGCATTCATCATTTGAGAATTTGAGCTGATCGAATCTTGAGCAGTCTTTGCTTCAGTGTCAACACCAAACTGTACAGTAACCAAATCTGGTGATACAGACGCAGTTGCCGAACCTGTAGAAGACACTGTTCTCTCTCGTGATGCAGGAATTACAGATGCTTGCTGTCCATAGGCCTCTTTTTGTGACATTTCCAAGCTAGCAAACACTGCTGTCGAAACAATTAGAATTACAGCAAGTGTTACAAGCATAGTTTTTTTCTGGGTCGTCATTAAATATCATAATAACAATTGAGTTTATAGTCTTTGATTAAATTTCATTTTAACTTAATTTTTTTAGAAATTTAGAATCCAACAGGCAATATCAAGCATTTTTTATTAAAATTCAGCAAAAACATTATTTTTCGTTATTTTTCATTTTCTTTAATTTTTTAAACCCCCAAATTCCAAACAATACTGCAAAAAACGCAACCGTTGCACCCAAAACTGCAATCACAATCATCATAGGATCTGATGGTAAAACCGATGGTTCCGGGGTTATCTGATAAGGCACTGTTGAAGTAGATTGAACCATCGGTGCAGCTGCTCGTAATGATTCGGTTGCATGAGGAATATTTTTGCTTGCGATTTGAGGAATATTTTCTGCCTGATTTGCAATTTGATTTTTTTCCACAAGATAAATCGCAGAGCCAGTTGCGACAAATGCCGCAACACTTGCCAAATAGTGACGCAGTTGCAACAAGATTGCATCTTTTCTGGATTGCGGAACTGTGTTTTCAGAGGAGATCCCAGGAGGGACAATTACAAATGCAGTTTTTACCGGACCATAATACTTCATTTGTTTATTTTTTGAGCTTAGTTCAACCTTTTCTATTTTGATCAGTCCGACGCCAAGCAGACGAGTAATATGCCAATTGACAAGAGGTAATGAAATATCAAGTGATTTTGCCAGATCGTTTGTGCTGGCTACTCCCTGAGAAATTTTGCCAAATATTGCCCTTCCAGTATCATTTGCAAGTTCTTCACCAATAATCTTTATTCTTTCATCTTCAGTACTAATGACTTCAATATGCTCTTGGGCTTTTACTAGAAAGTCAGAGTTATCGTCGTCATCACCAGACATTAATTTATCCATCATTTTCAGATATATAACTGAACAAATTCTCAACTACAAGGCCTACACGACTCTTTTCCGATTTGACAAGATTATCTTAAAAATTTCAGATTTTTTTAACTTACGAAGATTTCCTTAATAATACAAGAGATCTTTTTCTTGCCATATTTGCCTTTGAATCACACCATTTTACAACCCGTTAATTGATACTTGTGGACAATGTAAAAATATGCATGAATTGTATTTCCATGTATCATCATGTTGCCTTTTTTGCTAGACATTTGGGGATGCATGCCAGAACTTTCCAAGAACTGCATAGACATGACCAATGCCTCTTCCACATATCTAGGGATTGTAGGAGGGGCAATAATTGGGGGAATTGTCAGCTGGTGGATTTACAACAGGCAAAAATACACATCGGAAAAACAAGACCGCATTTTAGGCAGAATAAAGGATCTGGAGGAAAATCATACCAATATTTTAAAAAAACTTGAAGACTTTGACGACAAACATGAGCATTCATTTGATGCATTGCAAGAACTCGGTAGGAAAATAGACGCACTCTTGAAAAAATTAGAAGATTCCTCAAAATAACATTTTCACTTGTTTGAAAAAGTCCATTTTTGCTCTGTATTCATCTTCAATATCTGTTCAGGCGGTATGTCTTTGTGATCAGTGCCAATGTGTGTGGTGTACTCTAACAGACTTGTGAATGCTTTCTTGCAAACAGGACAGTTCTTTTCAAATCCGCCCATTGATATAGTAAATGCAAAAATCGTATTTTAAGATATTCTAGATTATCATAGTCTAGAGCTTGCCATATTCTTCTTCATCAGAATATGCACGTTCTGCATGCTCTTCAATATCAAGTCCGGCTTCTTCTACTTCGGGACTCACCCTTATCGGAATCAATGCCTTTATGATTTTGAGGATTATCCACGTTCCTCCAAAACCCATCAATATTGCTATACCAACTCCAATTGCCTGGGCTCCAAGCTGGCCAGGATTTCCATATAGCCAGCCGTTAATTCCAAGGTGGTTAACTGCGGAGTTTGCAAACACTCCTACCAATAATGAGCCAATAATTCCTGAAACTCCGTGAACTGCACCAATATCAAGAGCATCATCTATCTTCAATTTTTCCTTGAATACTGGCACCATAAGTGATGATGCAAAACCGACAATTATTCCAATCACTACAGCATATTCCACACTAACATATCCAGAAGCCGCAGTAATCCCTGCCAGACCCGCAACAGCCCCATTGATTGCAGCAATTACACTAGATTTCCTAGTCCGTATCCAAAATATTGTAACCCAGATAAGAGCAGAGACCGCAGATGCCATTTGTGTATTAACTATTGTAACGCCAGAGAGAGAGCCTGCAGAATATGCGCTTCCAGCGTTAAAGCCAAACCAGCCAAGCCAAATTAATGACGAGCCAAGAACCGCAAGTGGTATGTTGTGAGGGACCATAATTCCCGGGCCAAATCCAAGTCTTCTGCCAAGTACCAGTGCAGCTGCAATTCCACCAACACCAGTGGTGGTATGAATTATCATTCCTCCCGCAAAGTCGGCAACTCCAAGCTTGTGCAGCCATCCGTCTCCCCAGATCCAGTGCACCAGTGGATAATAGATAAGGGCACTCCAAGCTACAATAAACAAAACATAAGCAGTAAACTTCATCCTCTCAGCTACTGCACCTGTAAGTATTAGAGGCGTAATGACTGCAAACATCATTTGAAACATTGCAAATGAAACTCCAGGTACGGTCGGAGCATAGTGCAGTCCTTCTTTCTGAGATACGTCTTTTAAAAATCTCCAGTCCATGTTTCCAGTAAGTCCTTCTCCTGTGTCAGGACCAAAAGTCAAGCTAAATCCAACAGTAAACCACATCACGCTAAGCAGGGCAAGTCCAAAGAAGATCTGCATAAAAACAGAGACTGCATTCTTTTGTCTTAGAAGACCTGCCTCAAACATGCCTAATGCAGGAATCATGAGCAATACAAGGCTAGATGCGATCATAAGCCATGCTGTATCACCTGTGTTAATCGGAACGGGCAAGATGGAATTACGTCACAATATGGCGTTATTAATCATTTTCTAAAGATATTATCAAAAAAGAGATCTTGTAATATCTTTTAGGAACGTGGTGCCATATGGAATATTTTTTTAGGCAAAATCTTTATGAGAATCCTCTTTTCACCGGGCATTGCAAAAGGATACTTGTCAACTCCCAAGTATTTTTTTGCCATCTTGTCTATGTGTTTGTCAGCATCATGAGTTGTCTGTTCTATGACTTGGCCTCGTATTGTAACCATGTTGTAAGGATTTTTTTGATCAACTATGGAGATTGCAACCCTTGGATCTCTTGAGAGATTTCTTTGTTTAACTCTGCCCTCTGCGGTATTTATAATGATAATGCCATCAACCAGGTCAATCCAAGTGGGAGTAATCTGCGGTGAATTATCCCTCATCAAAGTAGCAACAAATGCCAAATTTTTATCTTCAAGTAATTTTGCCACTCCGGGAGATATCACTACAGTTTCAGTCATGGCAGTTCTGCCTTGTTTCCAAATTTGCCTTCCATCACTAATTCTGATAAAGGTTTTCTAGTGTTTGGAGTTTCACGTGCCTGAAGTTCCTGTGATAGTTTTTCCTTGGGACCTCTCTTCCCAATTGCTATCATTGCAACTACCTCATAATCGTCAGGTATAGCTAAATTCTTTCTTGCTTTTTGATAATCAAATCCTGCCATTGCATGAGTTATGAGACCTTGTGAGACTGCCTGTATTGCAAGATTCTCCCATGCGGCACCAGTATCAAATTGGTGTGTTATAGATGGCTGACCATTATGCTCAAAGTTTTTTCTGGAGACTATTACAACCAGGGCAGAAGCATCAGCACACCACTGTTTATTAAAATCAACAAGCAGATTGAAAAGATCATTCCAGTTTTTTGAGTTTCTTTTTGCATAGATAAATCTCCATGGCTGACTGTTGGAAGATGATGGGGCCCATCGTGCAGCTTCAAAAAGGGAAAACAACTCGTTATCGCCTATTTCGTCATTTGTAAATGATCGTGGAGACCATCTGTTTACTATTACAGGATTAATTTCATATGTCGTACTTCTAATTTTTTCTACTTCTGCATCAATCACAAATATTGCATAAAGTACTTGGTACTTAAGGTTAGCAGTACTTTATCAATCTACTAAACCAGATTTTATATTGTAACAGATTTTTTCTTGTTACAATCAGATCAACTGTTGAGAAATTCAAAATTGAGCATTATTTTTTCATGTTGTCTATATAAGAAAAAACAGGCCCCAGATATTTACTTGAAGCAACTACAGCACATGCAATACCAGTCCCTAGAAGTATGCCGCCTACCACATCTAGAGGATAATGATCTCCGACATAAATTCTAGAATATGACACCAGCAATGCTTCAATCCCAAGAATTATTGAAAATATAATCTGTTTTCCTTTATTAAATCTCAAAAAAAGAATCATAGCCCCTGCTGAAACAATTGTGGCATGACCTGAAGGAAAGGAGGGAACAGTATCACTCTGTATCAGCAGGTTCTCACTAGAAGGCCTTGTTCTATCTATTTCACCTTTAAGTATAGTACCAAGGGGAATTAGAATTAGAAAGGCTATTGTAAGTAGCACTGCTGCTTTTCTTCCATCCTTTTTGCCTAATACAGAGAGTAATAGAATTACAGATATCCAGACTATCTCTCTTCCATATTTTGTCAAATCAACCATTATTTTATTTAGAATTTTACCATGAGGAGTGTTTATTGTTTGGAATGAAGACGTATCCCATTTTATAACTTCAACATTATTGCTAGAAATCAAAAAAGACAAAATTGTAAAACCTGCAAGCAATATAGCAGACAATATAACATATTTCATCCAAAATAATGAAAATATGGGGTGTTATAAAATAGATCACATATTCATTTGCCAAGACAAACATCGTGTACTTGTTCATCACTCTCCCTGCGGCAAGATTTACACCAGAACTTGCATGGTTTGTTACACACAAGACAAGTCTTCAAGGTTAAAAGTTCATAACCACAGTGACGGCATGTATCTACTCTCAATTTCGGATAATCATGGAAATTAGAATATTTAAAAATTCTACAAGGTTTCAGATGGTAAATGTGCAGTAGGATAAGCTAAGTTATCAGCATATAGTCACAAGTCAACAGGTAAACCACTTAACGATATGGCTGGAATATTGTTCCGGTATCAATGTGATAGGATTGTTTTTGTATTAATTTAATTATGTTATTCCACTCTATGATGTAAGACAAGTTGATCATAGTATCTAACCGATTTTACATTTACAAATTCTAGCATTCCATATCTTGAAAGTTCCCGTCCAAAGCCACTTTGTTTTACGCCTCCAAATGGAATTCTAGGATCAGAAATGACTACATTATTCACAGTAACGATGCCCGATTCTATTTGTCTGGACAATTTTTCTGCTTTTTCCAGATTCTGGGTCCAGATACTAGCTCCAAGTCCATATTGGGATAAGTTGGCCAGCTTTATTGCTTCATCTTCGTCTTCCACCACAGTTACTGGTGCTACAGGACCAAATGCCTCCTCATGAGCTACCAGCATGTCAGGAGTAATCTTGTCCAGTATAGTTGGAGCATAAAAATATCCCTTACTTTTGAGTCTCTTTCCTCCTGTGAGAATTTGAGCTCCCTTGTCTACTGCATCTTTTACAATTTCTTCTATTCTGTGCAAACCATCAGCATTTACAAGCGGTCCCATGTCAGTTGTATCAGACATTGGATCTCCCACATTGAGTTTTTCTGTTTTTTGGACAAATTTTTCAATGAATTCCTTTGCATGATTTTTCACTACAAAAAATCTCTTTGATGCAATACAACTTTGTCCACAATTGATGAACCTTCCTTTGACTGCACCAGTGGAAGCCTTTTCCACATCAGCGTCCGAACATACTATAAAGGGGTCGCTACCTCCTAATTCTAAGACACATTTTTTTATTTGAGATGATGCTCTTTGTGCAACTTTTGCCCCTACAATATTGCTGCCAGTAAAAGTGACAGCATTGATATCAGAATCAATTAGTTTTTCTGCCATTTTAGAATCACTTACCAAAGTTTGGAAAACTCCTTCTGGAAATCCGGCGCTTCTGAACATGTTTTCCATTTCAATACCGCATTGCATAGTAACACTTGCAGGTTTTAGAACTATGGTATTTCCAGCCATAAGAGATGGAGCTGCAAATCTTAATGCCTGCCAATATGGAAAGTTCCACGGCATTATACTTGCAATTATACCAATTGGTTCAAAAGCAATAAAACTTTTTCTTGCATCAGTATTGACAACTTCAGTATTTAGGAACGTTTCACCATTATCGCCATAAAATTCCATTGCCCATGCACATTTTTCCACCTCGGCAAGTGATTCTTTTAGCGGTTTTCCCATTTCTTGAGTAGCCGTTTTTGCAAGAGCATCTTTGTTTTTTCTAAGTTCTGCAGAGAGAATATGCAAAAACATTGATCTTTTCTTTGGATCAATTTTCCACTTGGAAAAGGTCTCCCGTGACTTGGTAACTTTATTTTTAAGATCAGATTCCGTTATAACTTGATACTCTGCAATCTCCTCTTCAGTGGACGGATTGATTGTCTTAATAGACATCATCTGGACTTCTAATCAATACTATTATATACCTTTGGTTGGTTACTAGTACCAATGAATGGTAACTATGACCAACCTGACCCATCGGTTATGTTCAGAGAATGGATTCAACGAAGCGGTAAAGCACAGATGGACTTTATGAGAACATTTGGCGACATGATGAACCGCTCTAACCAATCCAATCCACTTGAAACATTAAAGGAAATGACCGATAAAACTACTAGAGTTCAATCAGATTTGGTGCAAAATATTGCAGATGCAGGATCAAAGGCAATGTACAATTGGTTTAGTCTTGCACAGAATCTACCACAATTTTCATCATGGGGCGCATTCAAGACCTCAGTTGGAAGCAATGGTCGCATCTCCATACCTGAAGCAGAAAGAGAAGCAATCGGAATCAAGGAAGATGATCTGGTCCAAGTGATTGTAGTTCCAATTCACAAAAGTAAATCGCAACCGGAGGTGAAAAAATGAGCAAAGCAGAAGCAAAAGAGGCATATGCAGTATACAAGCAGAATGTAAATCGATACTTTGAAGAAGCAGAGAAGAATGTCACACAATACATTCAAGCAATCTCCAACCTTCAACAGGAATTCGCTAGTGCCTACAAAAATGCAGTAGAGACAGCAATTGAATTCCAACAAGAAGCAGCAACAAAGAGTGGCTATAATGCAAATCTTCCACCGACTTATCTCAAGGCAATCAATGATGCAACAGAGGAGATAGTAAAAACTAGTTCTGTACAAAATAAAGCAGTACTAGCAGCAATGGAAGCAGCAAGACAAAACATTAAGACATTCAATGACAACCTAAAGACATTTACAACTATGGATGCAAATATACTGCAATCATGGTTCTCAACATGGACTCCAAGCAAGAACTAGATCAATAATTTTTCTTTTTTATTTTTCAGATCTTTCAGTCAACCATTGAGCAAATTCAGGAAGAACTTTCTTCTGCGAAAATGAACTTGCTATCATGCCAACATGTCCAGTTGGATATATCTTCATAGTTTTATCTTCACTAGATACTGCATAATGAATGGGCATACTGCATTCAGGAGATACCAGATGGTCTCCTACAGCAACTTGTGTCAATAGCGGCATCGCAATATTCTTCAGAGAAATCCGTTTTCCTCCTACGTACATGTTGTTATTTATGAGAAGATTTTCTTGATAAACATATTTTATCCACTGTTTGAAGAGTTCTCCAGGAATGGGCGGAGTATCAGTAACCCATTTTTCAACCCGGATAAAGTTTTCCACATAGTCCTTATCCTGAATATTTTTAAAGAAATTAAGATATTTTTCAAAACCCTGTTCAAATGGCTTGAGAATAGAAAAAACATAGTACATCAGCTCAGGAGGCATGTTACCCAGTGTATCTACTAATTTATCAACGTCCATGTGTTTTGCAAGATTTGATACAACGGTACTATCTCTTCTGCCATCAATTACAGGAGCAGTAAGAATTAGATTTTTAATTTTTTCAGGATAAAGTGAGGTATACACGGTAGAAAGTGTTCCCCCAGTACAATATCCTTGCAATGATACTTTATCAGACAAAGATTCTTTTCTAACAAAATCTATGCAGTTATCCATGTAACCATTTACATAATCATCAAATCCCTCATGTCGATTAATTTGGGTTGGAGTGCCCCAATCAATTAGATAAATATCAATTCCCTGATTTAGTAAATGTCTAACCCAACTTTTTTTTGGATGAATATCTAAAATATGAAATCGATTAATCAAGGCATATGCAATTACTAAAGGAGTCTTGACCTGTTTAGATACTAAAGGACTAAAATGAAGAAGTCTAACCTTACCTTCAGAATATACAACCTCGTATGGGGTAGTTTCAAGATCAATTTCCTCAAGAGACTTGGCAAGATTTGGAGCTTCCATGATGTTCTTGTTTAGCTTGATGAATTCTGCCAATAATTTTGGGTCTATCCTTATCTCGCTAGCCATTTGTCAACTACCTCCTTTATTTGATATTTTTTCAAGTTTGGCAACTCTTTTTCGCAAAGAGTGTAACTCTTTGTACACTTCATCCATTTCCTTCTTGGTAGGCATGTTTGCACTTTCAAGCAGTGCAGATGTCATATTATTCCAATGCTTTGCAATTTCAAGTTCGCTTGTTACAAGTTTGCCAAAGTTTTCAGAAAAATCAGACGAATCAAAAAGTTTTGTGAAATAATTCTCAAAGATATCAATCCATACACGCTTTGATGCATCCATATGCTCAATGTCATTTGGAAGCTCCGGTACCTTTCTAGAATATTCCTTTTGGGCATCATTCCAGGTATCGCTTAGCTGTTTATAATAGGCTGAAAGTCTTGTATTAAATTCCGTCATGTCCTCGTTCATCTCAATTGTTTCAACGGCTATTTTTTTGCTGTTAACAGCTAGTTTTCTAAATGGCCCCGTGGCAGTAAGAGTTTGCTGCCTATTAGACATCAAATACAACAAGTCCGTCCAAAATAGGGATGTGTGTTTGTAGTCAGCTAGTGATTTTTTAACATCAGGAGAAATAGACATATCAAGTAGAGTAAATTAGATTTCTCTACATATAGGGATTACTCGTTATCCATTCTGACAAGACAAATTGTTAAAAGGGTGAATTGATAAGCAATAACAGTGTACAAAGCCCAACCCCAAGAAGAAAGGAATGAGAACAAGTCTACCTTATCTGTATGTGATGTAATGAGAGACAACGCAAATGAAGTAATAATGAAGGTCGAGAGCCTCTTACCAACATTTATTGAAAGATTCACCGATTTACAAGCAGAATACTTGAGAATTGCTAGAGATTTTTTTGGTACTTGCTATATTGCTGAAAAGGAATTACTTGACAAAATGGGCGTAGATCAGAGAGCAATCGAGGGATTTGATAAATATCTCAAAGTCTTGACAAAGTCATCTATTGCCGAAATAGAAATGACATCGAATTTGCAAAAAATTTATGTAGACAATACCATCTCAGCCATGAAATGCTACGATGACTACGTAAAACTCATGCTATCGTCATATGCCAAAATTCTAGAATATACTTCATATGTCATTCCAATTAGAACTTAGAAATTGACCACCTTTCTAGCGAGAAGGCTTTAGTGATATTGTCATAAATAGTATTTCTAAAAACTTATTTTGTTTGCAAAACCCCAAAAAGTAGAGATGGCTGAAAAATTTGTTACAATTAATAGAAATAATATTCGATATTTAGAAGAAGGTCATTCCAATCCAAATTTAATCCTCATGCACGGCCTTGGAGGATATGCAGAGAGGTGGAGCAACGTGATGCCACATCTGAGTAAAAAATTTCATATTTTTGCGCCAGATCTGATAGGCTACGGTCAAAGCGACAAGCCTTCCGTCGATTACACTTTAGAGTTTTTTGTTAAATTTGTTTTTGATTTTATGGAGACTCTGGGAATTCAAAAAACATACATGATTGGAACCTCGCTAGGCGGTCAGATAGTAGCAGAATGTGCAGCTACTCAAAGTCCTGCAATAGAAAAAATTGTTCTGATATCTCCTGCAGGCATAATGAGAAGGTCCACTCCTACATTAGATGCCTATACGATGGCTGCACTATATCCTACCAAAGAATCTGTAAAAAACGCATATCAGATGATGGTAGGCCCAGGCAAGGAGGTATCAGAGATATCAATTGAACGGTTTGTCAACAACATGTCTAGGCCAAACGCAAAGATGGTGTTTTTATCTACACTCATAGGACTCAAAAACGCGCCAGATATTTGTGAAAAACTAGGAAATATCAGAGTTCCCACTCTGCTAATATGGGGAAAAGAAGACAATCTCATACCATTTGAATATTCGCAGCAATTTGTTTCATCGATTAATAACTGTAAATTTATTCCAATGGAAGGATGCGGACATTCCCCATATGTTGAAGACCCAGAAAAACTCTCAAAGTTGGTGATCAAGTTTCTCTCATAATAAATTATCATACATAATAAAATCATTGGTGAGAATCACAACCAATGTAAATAAGGATTATCTTAGAACTGTCTATATGAATAACAGCATTTTACAAGAGAGAGAAGATCATATATTATGAACACATTTTTGAAAGACAAATCATTAGAAGAGGTCTTGCCAGAATCAGTATTTTCTACACCCGCAGTAAGTATCAGAGTTGAGGATACATTGGGTGAAGCTGCATCTCTTCTTCCCCACCACCTTGAAACATTGACCGATTCTCTAGTTGCTACAAGTAATGATAGGCCAGTTGGCATAATTGGAGGAATCGAAGTTTTAGAAGGGATATTAAAAAATCAAACAGCAGAATTCCTTGACAAGACAAAGATTGGCGATGTGATGAGTAAGAATCTTGTCATCATGAATTCAAAGAGTAAATTTTCAGAATTGGTGGACAAATGGCTGGAGACTAGAAGAGCATTTGCAATAATACCAAATCAATATAATGGATATTCGGTACTCTCTGCAAGAAAAATTCTCGAAGTTGGAACCGGATTTAAAATCAAGACCCCAATCTCTGCAATTCCCCCAAAAAAGATAATTACATTTCATAAAAATGATACAGTAAGACAGATCATCCAACGAATGTTTGACAACATGACTAGGAAGCTAGTGTTAGAAGGCACTTCATTGTTCATCAATGATAGAATAATCATACAAAAATTGGTCAGAGAATTCAACTGTCTCAGAGACGGAAAAGACTTCTTGGGAATGAATTCAGATATTTTTAGTCTAGAACAGGCAAATAATGTATCAGGCGATCTTACAATCTCTGAGGCATGTAAAATTATGCAGGATATGAAATCACCATATCTTAGGATAGACGACAAGGTCATTAGTTCATGGGACATGGTTTTAATTTTGAGTTCTGAAAACTTGTCATAATGGAGTATCAAACTCACATCATGGTATCAGACAATTATCAAACAGAGCATGGAAATGTCTTCCACTCGAAAAATAATACAATCCACATTAAATATGAAAAAATGTTAACTAGCTTTTGATTTAAACATGTCATACATTTGCAAGCCATGCAATTATGCATCTAGCTTTGTTACGGATATGAGTAGTGGTAAAGCATTTTGTTGTCCCCATTGTGGTTTTGTAATTATGGATAAAATTTCAGATACTGGAGATTTTGGAAAGAACAGTTATTCCTCTGAACATGAATCTCCTTCTCAGGAATTTCTACATTCTAATGCTATCATAGGCCCAATGCAGTAAGACCTGTCTCTGCTTTTTTCGACAGTCCAAATCACCACTAGCACAGTGAAGTTTAATTTGGGATGCATGCCTGCGCATATTCTTCCATCTTAAAATCTGTCCCCGGTCCTCATCTGGTATTCTCCTTCCCATGTAATATCTGCAATACCATTGGAACCACCCACGTGGATCTTCATGGAAAATCCAGCCTTTTTGCTGCCACACTCTAAGAGATTGACTTGCATCAACTCCAAAAAAATTCATGTTTTTATCATGACCGTGATCAGAGAGTTTTGCTTTGGTAAACCAGTCATTTGGAAATTCTTTTGAACAGTCATTGAGATAATATCCACCAAATACTCCTAGTTCTAGCATCTGTTTTGGAGTGAGTTGCGGAGTAAAAATAGAATTAAAGTTCTTTCCTAATGGTTGTGTTAGAAAATAGGAATAATGCTTTTGAATCGAGTCATCCACCAAGACTTTTTTCAATTTCATGATTCGGGATCTTTTCAATGAATTCAGAAATGTTTGTCCTTAAAATCCTGGCATTAGGAGAGAGATAGAGAATAAAACTTGCAACCATTCCCAAAGCAGTCTTCACACCTACAGTTTTTTGAGGATCAGTAATAGGAAATAATCTAAGAGTAGATGAATTCTCTTTATTTTCAAGTTCAATTATAAATTCCTGATGAAGATCATCAATAGACAATGCGGTAATCAATGCTTTATCATAATTTTTGGTCACATAGACATCAAGAAGTTTAATGATACCAGTGTCCCTTTTAATTATAGGTTGGAATTGCTTTGAAAACTCTACAAGATCAATTTTCTTATCAAATACAACATGTGGCATTACTTGAGATCTCCTTTATTCCTGGATTTTGTTCTTGTAAGCGAGCCACAGCAAAGACATCTAATACTATTTAGATACAAAAATAATCCGCAAATGCTACAGAACTTTTGTCCTGCCTCATATCGTTTATTATTAACAGTAGTTTGAGCTTCCATAGTTTCACAATAACCTTTGCATACGTATACCATGATGTCATTTTCTTTTTCAAGTATTAATACTAGTGGTAAATTTTCTTCATAGTGCTAAACTATGATTATGTCTGGCTAAATTTGGCACTAGAATATAATTTAGTCACTAGTTTATATTCTAGAAATGTAGATACAACTTTATGAAGTCCGATTTAATAAGACATGTCAAATCAAAAACCATCCAGAAACAAAAAATCTTTGATAATCTAGTAGGAGGTGAATTGATTGGATAAACTAGTTGTAGTAGCTGGAGGAGTAACTGCGGCACTTGGAATAGGCTTTCTTGTTGTGCACTCAATGTACCTAATGTTAAGTGATGCCTACGTATCAGGAGGAATAGGGGGCGTGATAATAGGCACAGGGATGATAATATGGGGCAAAAGACTTGGGAACAGAAAGGATGTAGAGCAGATCAGATGAGTTCACATAGAATGTCAGGAAAAACTGCAATCCAGTCAAGACCATACAATATTTTGGTTACTGGATCCACCGGTTTTATCGGTTCAAGACTGGTAAAGAGATTGACTAGTCTAGATTATACCATTACTGCGTTATCAAGAAGAAAAATTCCTGATACGGAAAATGCAAGATATGTCCAGGCCGATGTTTTGAAAGAGGAAGAGTTGACAAGAGCATTGTATGGAATAGAGATTGCCTATTACCTATTACATTCAATGGAGGGGGACAAAAAACGATGGAAGGATTTTGCCCAGCGAGAAAAATTGCAAGCTCAAAACTTTCTAAAGGCTGCAACTAGTGCAGGTGTTAAGAGAATTATCTATCTTGGAGGTCTAATTAACGAGTCTTTAGAATTGTCTCAGCACATGCAGAGCAGAAAAGATGTCGGAGATATTTTGGCCTCTGGAAGCATACCTGTAACTCAATTGCGTGCCTCACTAATCATTGGTGCAGGCGGTGGCTCGTATGCCATGCTACGATATTTGGTGGAGCGACTACCCCTCATGGTCTGTCCAAAATGGATCAAGTCACTTGCACAGCCAATCTCAGTAGATGACGTGATAGAATACCTGGTTGGTTGCATGGAGCATTCTGAAACGTCTGGAAAAATATTTGATATAGGTGGGCCAGAACATCTGACATATGAGAGACTAATGCGTGTTTATGCTACTTTTTTAAATAGGAATTTAATAGTGATCGAGATTCCATTCTTAACGACTAGGCTTTCCTCCTATTGGGTTGATCTAATTACTCCCGTAAAGGCATCACTAGCAAGACCATTAATTGACAGTCTCATTCATGATACAATTGTCAGGGATGATTCTATTACCAAAATAATTCCTCTAAAACTAAAATCTGTTAAAGAATCAATTGAGATTGCCACAAGGGAAATGAGTGAAAATCCACCGCCCGAAGAGCAAACTGAGGCCAAAACTAGTTTTGTCTTTAATCAAAAACTGCTAATGATATCACTAGTTGCAATATTAATTGTTGGTACTACCTATTACTGGCTTGATGATCGTAAAGATGTATACCAACCGTTGTGGCTGATTGCTTCGGCTTTTTGGTTCATGACTATCATTGTTGCATTACTATTTGTCAATAAGAAGACCAGACTTGGATACATGATTGGCGGTCTACTTGCATGGGTAACACTTGCATTTTGGCTTTTTGACAATTATTCAGTAGTATTTCACAAATCTTTGATTGCAGTACAACCAAACGTAAACATGGAAATTCGCAACTTTGTTGGTGTAATAATCGCAGCAATTGCAATTGCTGCATCACATAACGTATTTCATAAAATCCGATCATACCAAAACAGGGGCAGACCTGCTTGACATGAAGATGAAAATATTGGACTTGTCAATACAGGGGAGTTACCTTTTAGGACGTTGTAAATTAGATAGTACCTAGCATTTGTTTAACATACAAAATCAAAGCGGTGACAAGGTTGTAAAATTACCCTTTGAACTCAACGAAGACAAGGTTTTTACAAGATTGTCAGGAAAAGATATCCATATACAAGATGAACTAAATTTTAAGGGTAGGTCAGTACGGAATCGAGATTTATTTGAATATAATAACAAATTTTCTTGCTAACCATCAACAGTACCAGATTATCTGTAAATTTTTTCCAGTCATTAGTTAAGCACTAGTTTATTTTGTTAGCACTATGTTAATTAGTCCCTAGTCAACAAAGTATTTTCATGGTCTACATAAGGGCAAAAAAGGTCAAGGGAACCCAATATGGCTATCTTGTCGAAAGCAGGTGGGATCCTAAAAAAAAGACCTCAAGACAGATTACCTTAAAGTATCTTGGAAAACTTGCAGATATTACAGTAGAGGATCTGCCTGAACCATATAGAAAAGACCAAAAGATAACTGCCTTTTTGACATCACACAGTTCCATAAACATAAAGGAAAAAGAGAGACTGCTCAAGAAGTTACGCAGTGAGACTTTTGATAATCTTACAAATGGAGATCTAGTTGCTCTATTGAAAACTTATGATGCATATGCCGGTTCGTTTGGAATTGTAGAATTTTTTGAAAATATTTTAAAGTATGTCATGTATCAAATAGGAGACCTGTGGGAGAAAAAGCAACTTGCTGTAGCCACAGAGCATGTTGCAAGCAATGTGGCTCACAGTTTTGTAAAAATACTAAATGAGAAACTTGCCACATCTCCTACCAGGCAAAAAATTCTCATATGTACCCCTGCAGGAGAATCTCACACTCTGGGATGTAATATGCTCGAGACATATCTTTGTTCAAGGAGATTTAATGTTTTCAATATTTCGCCATCAGTGCCTACAGAGGAAATAATCAGTTTCATAAAAGGAAATTGTCCTGATGTCATACTTGTGTCAATTACACTAGATGACAACATACCAGCAGGAAAAAGGCTAGTAGGAAAAATAAAAGAGAGATTCAAAGTACCAGTATTTGTTGGAGGACGTGCTTTATCAGGTAAAACAAACCTTGGCTTTGATGCAACTGAGGCTCAAAATTTGAGCATGTCAGAACTGATACGGATGCTTACCACAGTATAATGAAAAAATAAAAAATCTTTTCGTCAATTCCTGAAAGTAACGCATACGTGATAATCATAGAAAACATCATAATCCAATGTTACAATAGAATTGACAGATTAAAATTGTCCAAAGTAAAAAATTGCGAGGAAAACGTGCTAGTTTTGCAAGGAGGCGGCTCTCTTGGAGCTTATGAGTGTGGAGTGTACAAAGCCATTCAAAAACTAAGGATAAAAGTAGATGTGGTTGCAGGGACCTCGATTGGAGGAATAAATTCAGCCATAATTGCTGCAAGTAAGAGCAATGATTCTGCAAAAGATCTAGAAGAGTTTTGGCTAACCTTGGCAGAGACCGTGACACCTCACTTTCTTCCAGAGAAAATGAGAGAGATTTCATCTTCGATCTATTCTGCCATGTGGGGAAACTCTAACGCATTTCTTCCCCTTTGGTTAAAACCATCTCTTGATTTTACGTATAATTTTCCATATCTGTATGATATCACACCATTGAAGAAGACCTTAGAGAAATTTGTAGATTATTCCAAGCTTAAAGAAAAATCAAGACCCAGACTTATTGTAACCTCCACCGATGTTCAAAATGGGAAACCGTCAATATTTGATAGTAAATATGACAACTTTACATCAGATCATGTTCTTGCAAGTGCGGGATATCCATTCTACGGCATCTCTTGGACTAGAGTAGGGAATAGATACCTGTGGGACGGGACACTTTTGAGCAATACGCCCCTAAGAGAAGTAATAGATGCATCTCCAATTTGCGACAAAAAAGTTATCATAGTAAATCTTTTTCCGCGTAACCAAGACGAACTTCCCCGCAACATGTCAGAATCTTGGCACAGGGCAAGAGACATCATGCATACAGACAAGACTGACCAATCAGTGCGAATGTCCAAAATAATCTCAAGGTATCTACTGATGGTAAAAAAGATGCATGATATTTTAGAATCCATACCGCTTGACGAAAAGAGCAAGAAAAAGTTTGATGAATTAGAATCAGAGTATCACAAACTTGCATGTGAACGTGGTACCATTATCAAAGAGATAGTGCGAATTGAAAGAAAAGAAGAGTCGCATTACCTATTTGAAGACGCAGATTTCTCATTGGAGACAGTAAAGAAGCTCATACAAAATGGCGAAAAAGATGCAGTAAAAATCTTGGCAGGCTTTGGAAAAGACTAAAATTTCAGAATTAGGAAAATTAGATCAGGCTCATGTTTGATTTCCCATGTGGTTAAGATAAATTCAATCAAATCTTATTTTGGTTACTTTCTAGCAACAGTCTGCAATGTCATCTTCAAAAGTTATAAGTAGAGTGTTAGAAAATAACGAATAGAAAAATGAGTGATAAAACTAAACCCAAGGATGGAGATTTTCTTGACGAATCTTCTGAAAACAATGAAAGTGAATTCGATGAGTTTCTAGATGACGAGTTTGAGAAAGAGGGATTTTCAGAAAAATCTTGAATTAAAAAACAATCATACCAAAAGAGACGCGTAATTTTGGAATTATGACAATCACTTAAAAGCCAGAGATGCTTTTAAAAAGCAATGAGTGATTTCCAATATGACTCTAAGATTGAAGAAGTCTCATCTATTATCCTGGCAGATAAAATACCCCTAGATGAGCAGGATGATAGCAAGCTAAAAAAATATCATGAGTTTGTAAAAAAACACTTTCATTTAGATGAAGAACGGGCAATCCAGCTTGTAAATGAAGCATTTTTGTATCTAAAGCTAAAAGGCTCAGATTCTTTGGATCCTCTACAACACGGTGATCAGTTTGGTGCAGGCTTTAGCTAGTAAAACCACATATCAATACAAGAGCAGAAATATTGTAAAGAAGAGAATTTTACCAACTAGGCTTTAATCTGGTTTTTGCAGAGATTGCCACTATAGAAATAATTGCAACTGCAAGAACTAGAAATGACAATCCACCAAATTCTGGAACTACTTGTGTTCCTATAATCTCAATTTGCCGAGTATCTTGAGGAAATGATACAGTAATAGTTCTGTCAGAATTGGTTTTCTGCTCAGTAAAATCGGTGTCAGCCCCATCAACTAGGACAAAGAATTGATCGTCCGCGGTTCCTGCTTTGGCATCAATAAGAGACCGTGGCATAGTAAGAGTCAGATTTCCATCATTAGATGATTTGAGTGACACTATAAGAGACGTATCCTGTGGATTAATTGACACATCATCCACTGTTGCTCCAGATATTCCATAGTTTACAGAATATGATTGACCACTGTGTTCGTCTTTGACAGTAAATTGTTGTTGTGCCTGTGCAAATACTGGTGCTGCACCCATTGAAAAAAGAATGATAACCATGATTCCATATGAAACCCCGTGCATGTGTTCTCTTTTTCTATGTCGTATTTGACCTTTACTCGTATTTCATATCATACAGACTAGAAAATTGGAAATATGGGCACCTTGGCAAAATATCAGGCAAGTAGATTTTGGCAAGACAACAGATAATTCTCCCATGGATGCTGCTAGGTATCACAATTTTATCTTTCATTGCATTCCATGAAAGTTATGCCGTGATAGAACAAGTGCAATCAAAGGTAAGCATCACTGTTAGTTATACCAACGATACATCAGACACATATACAATCCATGTTAACAGGAACCAGAAATATACAATTTCACAAGAATATTCTTGGACAAGGGAGAATTTTACCAGATTCAACCTACAAGGATATTTTATTGACAAAGGTCCATTGGTTCCCATTCAAAGAGCATCTGATGGAAAATTCACACTAGATAATATAACAGACTCTGATCACTCCATAGTTTTTCTGGCAAAACCTCAATTTGAAATTATTACACCTGATTTAAACAAGATAAATTTTTCTCCTCCCTCTCCCACAAATGATAACTGGTTTGATGCAGGCTCAGATGTACAAATTATTGCGCCATATTTGCTACAATCAGATCAAGAAGACACTAGGAGACAGCTTAGTGGATGGTCATTGGATAGCTCAGATATCAATGTAATTTCAAGGCAGGAATCAGGTAATTTCAAATCTCATGCCATTTCCATGTCAAGTATGCATAAAGTTGATCTAGAATATACTACACAATATCATATCAAAATAATCTCTAATTTTGGGCGACCTCTTGGAACAGGGTGGTATGATTCAGGAACTATAGCATATGTATCGGTAATTCCGGCCGATGATATTCTTGTCAAACACACCATTACTGGATGGCAAGGTCAGGTCATAGGAAGTGGAAGTCAAGATTCAGTAGGGGTATTAGTAGACTCGCCAAAGACAATTGTAGCCAATTGGCTTGTTGATTACACCAATGTTAGCATAATTGGAATATTCATAATTGCAGTTGTAGTTTTGGCATCAATTTACCAAAAAAGGCGAACCCCCTTAAAGGAATAATTTTAGAAAACTCGAGCGAGAACTTAAAACCAACAAGTTCAATTACATACATGTTGCTGCAAAGTCAAAATCCTGTAACCTTGCGTGAAGAGATTCAAAAAATCATGGTTACCAACGGTTTTAAAAGAGAGTGCTTTTCCAAGATTTTAGAGTATACAATAGATCTGTTCGAGTCAAAGGGCTTGGGTGTAGATTATTACGGTTATCACAATATCATCCATGAATTAGAAGTGACTTTTGTCACGTTACTTGCGGCCCAATGGGAAAGCATTCATGGCATTCTAAAACCTGAAGATTTCCCATATCTTTTCGTTGCGGCCCTTTTTCATGATTACGATCCCCAGAAAAAGGTAGACAAGCCGCATGAAGAAGATGCCATCAAATTTGTCATGACGGATGAAAAACTCGATTCATTGCTAAAGGATGCAAATATTGATAAAAATTTGATTGCAGCATTAATTCACAGAACCACATATCCTTGGAGTGCAGAGATCAAAGAGAATACAGAAAAAAAGATCGAAGATTGTCTCAATCTAGCAGAATCTGCAAGAGAAGATGAAAACAAGAAAGAGCATTACAAGAAGATGGGATGGTTTCTCTCAGTTACAGACAGAATAGCAGGATATACTCTAGGTGATTTTCCAAAAGCGTTAGAGATGGCACAAAAAAATGCTCATGCATTAGCTTGGCACCCATATTATATCGTCAGAAGATCGGTGGCATATTTTGAGGACCTTCTCAATAATGATGCAGAGATGTATCAAAGGGTATTACGTGCACTTCCAAGAGACATGAGAAAGAATTTTACGGACAATGTTTTATCTTTCATGAAATTAAGAGAACAAGAGATTCAGATTGAAGGATCAATTGTATATGACAACGCAAAATTTTTTGCAGTAATTGAACCCATATCAAGACGCCAAGAACCAGATTTCATAAATACATTATCTGAGATTCATCATCAATTACCAAAACCACTGCAATTCAAAAACAATGAATTTATTGAATCAGTCATGGCCGAAGATACCATTCTAAATACTTTAAGACTGGGAAGTGATAATGGCCCGGTCATTGGTTTCACAAAAGGCGGGCCTCTTGAGACATACAAATTACGACAGGAAATCAACGATGAAAATCATGGGTTGAACAATACTGCCTTTATGGAACCACTTGCAATAAGAATGGGATATTGGGGACAAAGTGGTGGAAGAGAGATGAGATTGCTGTTCAACATGCAGGCCCAAGCAAAAGGATACAAATATCTTACAAGTTTTGCATTACGCGATGTAATATCAAGCAGGATTAAAAGAAGGGAGCCGATTGAATTTGTAAAACAATTCGATCCAGAGCGCTGGGACTACTATCGTGCAATGTTACAATAGGGCCATGTTACTATCAAGGTTTATTTGAAATTTTTCTTGATCTTATGAATTTTACCAGATGTACAAGGCCAATAAATGGCCAAGAAATGGCAAGTATCAAAAATGCAAACCAGACTATTTGACTATAATTAAGATAACCCACTATTAGATTCAGTGGAAAAGCGTATTGTAACAGGCCATTTGGAATGAAATTAGGCAGAATCAATAGAATATAAGATTCTAGGGCATTCCAACCTACAAAGACTGTAATAAAAAATAAAATTGCCTTTCGTCCTACATATTTTTCAAACCCTTTACTTTGAATTTTAGCCATTTTTTCAGAAAGTTCCCTAATCTCATCATGTAATTTTGCCATGGCAGATTCTACATTTTTCTGATAGGATTGCGGATCTTGTGGGCCTAGATATAGTGGTACCATGATTTGCAGATATTTTTTATCTGATTCTGTAAGGGGTCTTCCCTTTTGCAAGAGATCAAGGAGGTATTCTAGCCTTCCTTGATCGCCTTTTCCAAGAATTAGAATTTGCTGGATTGCCCCTATTAGATCCTCTGACAATATCTGATTGATAATTTACCCTGATAAAAGCGATTAAGTACAGTTGATAACATACAATTCACGCGTATATTTTTATGAATTAAATCTATTCGTTCTCTTTGCCTTTTTTCCAAACCTGTATCTGGCCACCGTACACTTCGTCATTGTAGATAAAAGAAGGAATCTGAGAGTAGTATCCTAGCCTTCCAGTACTGAATTTCTTTGGCGGAAGTGGAATCGTATGCTCTTCGCCATTTGGCATTTTCAGGGTAACAATTACAAAATTGCCTTTTGGTTTTTCTCCTGTGGCACTCATGCTTTTTTACAATCCAGCAGATCTATAAAACCTTGCCTTGCAACAATAAAAAGGCAAAGCGTCCATATCTGCCATTTCAGATTCTGTTTGTGCTTAATTTTTCTCCAAACGAGACATCGACTGTCAGTAAAAATGGTTTACCCCCTCTTTTACGCACAGAAAGTTCCCAATTCTCGTTATGGTATAAGTTATGATTTGTTGAAAATTAATCTTCTATTTCTTGTCTTTTTACCTATCCAGAGTTTTTCTTAGTTCTTCGTATTCTTCTTTGGTAATTTCACCTTTAGCCAATCTCATTTCTAATACCGCCACAGGACTGTCTTTATCGTGTATTCGTATTTGCTTTGATGCAAAACCCATTATGGTAGCAATGGCAAGAAGTATCAACCCGCCACTAATCTCATCACTAATTATCAGTAGAAATCCTATGATGGAAATTATGACAATAAAGCAGATTAGTAATTTAGTCAGTATTAGGCTATTTGCCACATCTGCCATTCTCTAAAATGCTGTTAAAATCTACAAGTTAATTGGATAGGCAATTTGGTCAAATTTTTGTTAAAGTATGATTTGTTGGAAATTCTATAAATCATAATGAAAATAAGAATGAGTTAATGCAAAAAAGAAAAGTTACAATCATTACAATCACTCTTTTCTCAATCGGCATATTCAGTGGACTGTTGATTTTATTTGATTATCTTGGAAATCCACATTTTTTATCCAAACAGAAAGCGTTCTACACTGCCTTGCAGAGATCACTGTGTGCAGACAATAGCCCTAATGAATTACGTGATGTAGGTATACACTTACTTCATGTAAAAAATGATACTCTATTTGCTGTCGATGAAAGGACTATGAAGGATATGTCTTTGGTTACTGCTTATCGCTTTAAGAATCACGAGAACAGTGAATATGTCTGGGAAGTCACTTGGGAATGTTATTTTTCAATAAGTAAAGAACGTGGTAGCCAAATTAATTTTGTTGATGCCATAACAGGCAAATTATTGGAATAATTTTATTTATAACGCAAAAAGGTGGAACAAATCATTACAATGTAAAATTCCTCAATGGATACGGATTTTCAATCAAGGTAAAAGATTCAAAACTATCGGACCTGTTGCAAGCCAAATAGCCATCAGAAAAGATTGACCGAAATTTGGTTGTTGGAGTGTATGTTGCAAAAAGTTGAGAGGTTGTAGAGGTTTACCTTTATACTTCTTTTATGCTAGATTTTACCTTTGCAGCAAGTTCTTTTGGTATCTCTTTATACCCATGTGTTATAGCATGTTCTTTTATTTTTTTCATAAGGTCTTCCTCAGTTTTTGCTGTAGCGCTCCAATCGCAGTCTACTCCCACATCAGAACATTTGATACTTTTTGCCATGGAACGGAATAGGTCAGATATTATAAAAAAGTTGTCGTGAGAAGGTATTACTCATTGCAAGCAATAGAAAATTCAACAATATAGATTAGAAATCAATTCAAGCTAAGCTTGGGTGAAACCATCTTGTCCTTGTTCTCTCGAAATTAGAATAAAATACAACAAGAATAATTATCCTGAAAGCATCTTTGCTATCTTTCCATCTTGCTCCATTGCGGATTTAAATGACTGCAGTGGAGTAATCTTCCATTTCACCATTCCCCAAAACGGAATTGATCTTAGCATGTTTCCAAGATCTTCGTTTGATTCAGCTTCCATCACAAAAGCTCCTGCCCGCTGTCCTGCCACAAGACCTCCCTTGACCTTGTTTTCTGATTCTAGTTTGATGAGATGTTCATAGCTTGGAATCACTATATGGCTGATATAGTCAGGCACATCCTTCATTGGGATAAGGCCGTCGATATTTTCTGCCTCTACAAGATATTGCATATAATGTACTGGTGTTGAAAATAGTTAAGACTTGCTCTTGCCCAAAGTCTTTATTCTTTGGCTCATTACTTGAGATTTCATCTACTACAATTTCCAGTCAATAAAAATACTGTACCATATCAGATTTGGGCCATTCCCACTATAGCCCGAGGAAAAACATCTTTTTGTTGCTCTTCAGTCTTGAGATATTCCTCATAACCCCCTATTGGTACCAAAGACTTTTGGTCCATAATTTTATATCTTGAAATCTTGGCTTGTCTGAAGAGACTGTCTAGGTCATCTCTTGAGAACCATTTTGAATAGACGCCTTTGGATGTTCGAAGCGTGGCATTTTCCACATCTTGCTTTGATGCAACTATCTCCCCCACAGTTCTTTTGACTTCTCTCCCATAGAATTTCTTTAGTCCAAAATCTTTGAATAATTTCTTGTTAAAGACTGAGACCAATATTGTACCGTGCGGCATGGCCAGATTCTTCATGGATTTTAGCATAGATATCTGCAAGTCAGTATTTTCCTGGTTTCCCAGGGTCTGGAAAGTGCAAACTATTACCTTGTATGTCCCAGACAGGGCTTTTGTATTGAGGTTAAAGTTCTGAGCAATTCCAGTTATGGGAAATATTTTTTCATTTAGGAATTTTCCCAGTCCGTATTTTTTGAGCAGCCTTGCAGAATGAGATACCATTTCTTCGGAATAGTCAATCCCAATAATGTGCTTCAAGTTCTTTTCATAGACTGGATCATATTTGTACAGCCTACTTGTTTCAGGATTTTTTTTAAGATCAATACAAGAGTTGATGCCAATTTTTGAGCCAAGCAATAACAGGTATCTTCCCGGACCAGAGCCGGCATCAACAAAGGTTACTTTTTTGGTCTTGAGGATGGAATCAAGATAGCTAGTTATGAAAATTTCCTCAAATCTTTCATAAGACCTTGCAGACCATGCGGCCTCTGTCGGATGTACCACATTTCTAAAATATTGTCTTGCCATGTATTTGCTGGCAATCATTCCCTTTATCAGGTCATACTCATTTTTTGAAATCTTTTCTGCAAGGAATTTTTCTTTAATTTTCCTTTCAAGATTTCCTCTTGTACAGACTTCATTTCTAATTTCAGGTGGTAGTAAATTCAGATATCCATTTTTGAAGACATATCCTGCATGACAATTTGTGCAATGTATATGAACTTCACTATTTTTCGAATTGAATTTTTTGTCAAATTCCAGTTCGTGGCAGCAGGTAGAACAGTTAACAATCAAGGATTTATTTTGAATCAGAGCCAAGTCATTTTACATCGGCCGAATTGTCATCAAATGCATTCTCACTAGTTTTCTTTTTGGCAATTTTTTGCTTTGAAGAACTCTCATCTTTTATGTATGAATCATAGGTACGATACACCTGTCGTATAGTCTTAAGGTATGATTCAAAGTCAGGAAGTTTTATGGGTTCATAAAAGTAATTCATGTGAACTTTGGTCAGATTATTTTTGGATATTCCTATTCCTTCTAGTACGTGAATGGGCTTGCTATCAACTGAATGAACCCATCCAAGAGATCTAATCTTTTCTACCATTTCTTCATAATGCCCGATCTCGTTTGTGACAATTCTTAGTATAAAATCATAATTTTGGCCTTCCCCTTGTACCACATCTATGGATGTGACAAGACCGTACTCTTTACTTATCTCTGCCAGATTATTGTACATCTCAGAATATGGTATAACACGTCGCTCGAAAATCGGATTTTGTGTTTTTATAAAAGTATACCATTGGTTATCAAATAATTTGCTTGGATCAACTAGAATCCATTTTATCTTATCGTCTCTTTTGCTGTCTTCAGTGTTATTGTGCTCTAGTATTACCCCTTTTTTTATCAGATCGTCTACTCGTCCTTTGACGTTGTCACGCGAAAGCACATAGCCATATTTTTCAAGTTCCTTGTTTGCAGTATCAGGAGTAGCACCGCCCTGCAATACCTGCAATATGAGCACATCTAGTGGGCTGATGCCATTTTTTGTGAGATTCTTCATAGGGATGGCCCCTTCCAAGTTATCTGTTCCTCGGCCTACCATAATCAAAAGATCTAATACTATTATTAAAAACATTTACTACATTTTTGTCGCAAAAATGTTGAAATACAAAAAAAATCATGCATTGCCTTTTAAAGTGCCATAAAGAAACAATCCCGACAAATTTGCAGCAAATCAAGTTCTAATTGATTTATAATTTCTCAGACAAGTCATGGCATGACAAAAATACCAACAATTGAGAAAACTGAAACAGCAAGATGCAGCGCGTGTGCACGTGACTGTATGCAACTATGTACAAAGTGTGGAAGAAACTTTTGTACAAACCACCTGCTAGCGCACTTGGAAAAATGCAGCGGGTACAAGGCAGTAATCCGCTCAATACTGCGAGATGACCTAACAGAGATAGCCAAACAAGTCATCGAGGTAATGCTAAGAACGATATGACCAATCTCAAATCCCCTGACGAGTCCGTGAGATTCGGACGAAACAACAACAATGTTGTAGGGAGAAAACTAGGAGGTGAAATATAGAAAATGATAAAAAACCAAATACAAAACCTGTCTGTAACTGACAAGGGACTAAAAAATAAAGTTCAGCTAGTTCTTGCAATAAGTGCAGGATCACTGCTGCTTGGTGCAAGCTACTTGGGATTTGCCTGGGCTGATGCTGGACAGACTTCGGGAGACATTCAGATCAAGGCAACTGATGCCATGAAGAAGGATCCAGAAATGATGAAGATACTGTACAACATAGAACTCTTCAAGCAGAGATATGCAGCACTTCAGCAAAAACAGGATTTGTTGGCCCAGCAGAAGAACATAATTGATGAACAACGCAAAGTTGCAAGCGATTATCTGCAGGCGGACTTGGCTCGCGCAAACAACCTCAATGACATGAGCACTCCGGCAAATGCATATGCAAGTTTTGTCAGCAAGGTTGACAATTCTGCCCAGAGTGTCTTCTTGGGCCAGTTTGCATACATGCAAGCAAAAGTGGCACAGGCAAAACTTGCCATGAACAAAGTATTGCAAAATGGCGGTACTAGGGAACAGGCACTGGAGGCATATTACAGTGCCGCTTCAACCCAGAAGACTGAACTGGTGAGCGTCAACAAGGATATCAACATAAAATACCATCTTGCAGACGAGTACACTCAGAACCTGTTCAACAAGTACGGGAACTTGAAAAAGTATTCCACATTTTAAAACCCAACTTTTTGTTTATTCTTTTTTTGGCCTCATCCATGTGCCATATCATCAAGTCTTATTTTCTTTAATATTTTCTTGCCACTTTTGATACAAATGATTGGATTTTTATTTTCATACTCTTCTAGAATTTTTGCAGAAGAAACACTTCCTTCATAAACATGCCTTGGTTTGTGTAGCTTGGTATCAGTCCAAACACAGACATCTTTGTCGCAAATTATTACACAGTCTTCAATTGTCTCACCACTGTTTCTGATTCTAATTTGCGTGCCACCTGGGGTTGAGAATTTATCCAGTGTAAAATTATATTCTTTGGCTATCTTCCTTGCCACCTTAGTCTTGACAAACCATGTGATTATACCAACGACTCCTGATGCAACAACAGATGTTATGATACCTTCAATCAGTTTGGTGTCAGAGTCACTAGAATTATTTGCAGGAGGTGGATTTGCAGGAGGTTGGTTTACAGGAGGTAGAGTCTGACTAGAATTAGGAATAGTAGTTGTACTCACAGATTGCTGAACAGCATGAAGATTCTGATACCTGACAAGTCCTGCAAGATCGTTGTTTATAGTATTAGAAGTTTGACCCACATCCGATAAAATAGTTCTTGGGTCCTTGATGACTACAAGTTGCTGATAATCATTTTGCGATAGCACTACCCCCGATAGCACAGTACCGTCAGGAGCAGTAAAATTTAGTAGAATGTTATTTGTTTGGTATGTAGGTGTAGTAGTAGTAGGAGATGGCAGAGTATTTGATGGCAGACTAGAGTTGGTCTGATTTGGTTTTACTACAACAATGGCCGGAAGAGGTGTTGCTACAGTGGCCTCATTGGAGGGATTGCTATGAGTTCCAGGATAGACTGCAGATACTCTGTAGGTATATGTACTACCAGGAATTAATCCAGTTATAGCATATTTTGTAGTATCATTTCCAGTATTATCGTCAATTATCTGATAATCTCCAGGAGCATTTTTTAATTCTATTTTATATCCCAACAGCGTTTGGCCATAAGATACCAATGGCGGTAGCCATGAGAGATCGACTTGGGTAGGTGAGACAGATTTTGCAATGAGGGGCGCAGGTACGGAATCCTGGCTTTGGTGATCAGTTTGATATTTCGTTAAACTATCCAAGTTATTGTTTATTGATCCAGTAGTAGAAATGGCATCAAGTATCACACTCCTCGGATCTTTTTTGTATTGCAATTCAAGATAGTCGCTTGGGCTAATTACAACACCAGTAAGAGTAGTTCCATCGGAGGGAACAAAGTCAAATTTCATGTTTGTGCCAGTAGATGAAAGTGATGTGGTTGGCGGAGGACTAGAGGTACTCAAAGGAGTCGCAGTGAAAGGATTTGAGGGGTCAGTAGACGTATCATCCTGATAAATTGCAGAAACTCTATACGTATACGCCAAACCAGTTTTCAGACCTGTCATGGAATAGGTAGTAATCGTACTTTCAGTATTGTCTACAACTATATCATATACGCCATTGCCTAGTTCCTGTTCAATTTTGTACCCTACAATTATCTTGCCATAGTTTTGTGTTGGTGCAGTCCATGACAGATCAACTTGGGTAGGCGAAACCGCAGTAGCCCTAAACCCAGTAGGAGTAACCGTAGGTACTTGGATCTTTGCCCCTTCAGCATTTGCACTCCAAGCACAAATTAGCATAGAGATAATTGCTAAAAGGAAAAATCCCTCAAATTTCATTTTCATGACTGTTTAATTTTAAATAAATCAATCATATTTATTCTTACGAATAAAGGCATGCTTAAAATGGCTCGTATGCAATTTTATTTCTAGATCCTAAAACCAAGTAAATATGAAATTTAGATCTTTAAATTTTTACATTTATTTTTTACTCCATTGCTTATTTTAGCTGTCAGGTATGGTAAAAGCAAAGGTAGCCCCCTTTCCCCCCAAGTTGTTTTGAGCCCACATCTTACCACCATGGGCTTCAACAATGTTTTTAGAAATAAACAACCCGAGACCTGTTCCTGCCTCGGATTTTATTGTAAACTTGGTGAACAGTTGTGGTAATACAATGTCGTCTATTCCTGTACCAGTATCTTTTACCTTTACCAAGACACTGTCATCAATCCTATCAACAGAGACCATAATCACTCCTTTATCTGTGAACTTGATTGCATTGCTAAACAGATTCATTATGACCTGGGTTAACCTTGACCTATCTGCTGTGACAAAGATATCTTCTTTTGCTTCAAATTTTAACTCGAGATCTTTTTCCTTGTAATTGGAATGTAAGTGGTAATGAAAGTCTTGAAGGAGATCATAGATTAGATCCCTTATGTTGAGTCGTTCTTTGTTAATTTTTAATGAATTGCTTTCTATCCTAGTGACATCCAAGATGTTCTCGGCTACTCTTTGAAGCCTTTTTCCACTTTTAATGATTATGTCTATCAAGTTAGTTTGTGATGAGATATCTCCTTTTTTTTCTCGAAGAACTTCTGCCAAGCCTATGATCGGTTGTATCGGAGTTCGTAATTCATGTGCTGCCACGTTGATGAACTCTTTCTGCATTCTGTCCTGCACCTCTAATTTTTTATTTAATTTTTTTAATTCCTCAAACTGTTCTCTCAGACATGCTTCACGTTCCTGAAGACTCTGTCTTGCCTTGTGTATATCAGTCAAGTCTGTCAATGCTACAGTTCTTCCAATCAAATTTCCATTCTCGTCAAAGAGACTAGTTCCTGTTAAAAGTGTGGGAAAAATTATTCCATCCTTTCTTTTCATCCAAATTTCTATGTGTGAGATATCATGCGTTTTCTTCCATTTTTCCAAGTCGTCTCTCATATCTTCAATGCTTCTTTCTGCAGTATGATCAAATATCGACATTCCAACTGCCTCTTCTTTTGTATAACCCAGTGATTTGGCATATGCCTCATTACAATCAATCAAGATTCCATCAGGTGTGATACTTCGTAACAAACTAGGAGATTTCTCATAGAGGTTTTTGTATTTTTTTTCAGTCATCGATAGTTGAAGGTTAGATTGCTGCAGCCTTTTGTTTGATTCCTTTATGTTTTCATGAAGTTCAAGTTCGGCCCAGAGACTTTCAAATATGAAAGCATAGGAAAGAACAACTGGCGGACTGCTGGAGTATGTGGCAAGACCCATTGCTTCATGAGATGTTTCTTTTGAATCGTCCTTTAATTCGGCTACCAAGGAATGCATCCTATCTACAATCAGAATCGATATTTTGCTCTGAAGAGTGGGCTCAACAAACCGGATGTAGAGTTTGCCCGGCTCTTTATTTACTCTGTCGGCTAATTCCTCTATCGCATTGTCTTGCGGTACAAGAATTCCCACAGTTAGGCCCTTTTCTCTTGCTATTTTTTTTAGCAAATCTAGCATGCCCATCTTCTCCTGGCGATGAAATGCATTGGCAGTAGAAAGCATCACAAGGATTTCAGTCTTGGCTGACATTATAAGATCAATTTCAATTTGTAGTACCTTGAACGGATCTTCAATAGTTTCCATCATATGTTGCACTACTCCCGCTTGGTCAATTCTAAATTTGGAATTAATTTCCATATTGACCAAGAGTTGTTTTTACTACTTCAACAAAGTCTTCCTTACTGATGGGTTTTCTTAGTATCTGGCTTTTTTTCACTCCCGGTAGCACGCTTGTCATCTCTTCTATCCCATCAAGTGCGGAGATGAAGAGCATCTTGACTGACGGCGATAATTCCCTGAGTCTAGTGTATAGTTCTAAGCCGTTGACAGGCGACATCCTTACATCTGATATTACCAAGTCATAATGAGAAGGAGTGACTGTTACAAAGCTGCGGATGGCCTCATCCCCGTTTCTGAACGTGTCCACTGCATAATTTTCATCACTTAGGATTGTGTTAAAAGTGGTCAGAGTTTCCAAATCATCATCAACTAACATGATGTTGCTTTTGGATTTTTGTTTTTGGTCTTCTTGGTCTGATCCCTTTTTTGAACTGTGAATTGCTAAAAGTTTTGATGTGCGTTTAAATGGGTTTACGGGGCTTGGCATTTTTTTTCTAAGTGTATAGATAGGATATGAGAATTTGTGGCCAGACAAATATGTGTCCAATTCCATTATCTGATAGTCATTCTTGTCAACGTGTAGGTGTTGCAACATGCTATGCATATCGTCGCCAAGTACAATGCCGTTTACTGGTGCAAAATGATTAATTTTAGAACACATGTTCATTGTTGTGCCAAAAAGATCATAATCCCTTGAACTTAGGGATTTTGCTACCTCCACTGTCCCATAATCTGCGCTAATTCTGTAACTGATGGCAGGAAGACCCTCCTTGTACAGTTGGATGTTAATGAGGGGTCTTGCATCAGTCAAGGCCTGTAAGCAATCAAGTACATCCTCCAATGTATCTTTGTTTGTGCAATATAGCGATTCTGGAAAATAGAAAATTAACGAGTCCCCCACATTTTTTACTATTTTTGCACCAAAGTTTCTAACTATTGCTGCCATGGAGTTTAAAAATACAGAGTAGTACTTTCTTACTTTTATAGCATCATAAATTTGAGATACCTCTTTGGTGGAATTTACAATGTCTACATAACAAATGCAATAGTTCCCAGATGATGAAAAGCACACCTCCTCGTATGGAATGTTGAAAGGAAAGTTCAAGTCTTGGGCAATGTTGCTGGTCATTTCTTTCACATACATATAGGAATAATAAGCAATAACGTCGGGTAGCTAAAATTGCAAGTATTAACCTGATTTGGCAAGCAGTTTTTTAATAATCAGCCATGAATTCAATGGAAATGGTACCAAGTTTCCTTAAGGGCTTGGGAGACCCTTTTTCCCCGCGCTGATAAAAATGGAATCCTCCCCTTTGTGTGTAAAAAAATACCAGTAGAACAGAACCTCAAGTTAGACAGATATGTAATAATAGATTTGACGGCAAAGGAAAAATTACTTTAAGGTAATTACAGCATTGGGCGGGAGAGATGGGTGAACCACTGTAATGTGTACTAGAGCTGCATCCTTTCCAAATGAATTCCTAACTGTATTTACAAACGCCAAATCCTTGGTTTGACCAAGAGCAACATCTGGTGCAACAAACACCGGCTTGGCAGTATTTGAGTACAATAATTGTACTGGGTCGCCACCAACCTGTGTCCAAGAGAATTGCAAGTATCCTCCTGTACTCTTTGTACCATCAAGTGTTACCTGATCTCCGGCATTAACAACTTGATATGGACCTGCATCGGCTTGCGGTGGTGCACCTGGCTCAGGAAATGCAGCATAAACATATTGTTCACAATTTCCTACAATTGTGCCACTTTGGCTAACGGTCAACTGGAAAGCAAATACGCTACCGCCAGAACCAGTTGGAAGAGTTACTGTTGGAGCAGAATCGGTCGTAGATGACATAGGGATTGACATGCCTGATATTTGAGCCCACTCATATGTAAGTGGCGAATTGGATGGATTGTCTACTGCCTCTGTTAGAGTTGCAGATCCACCTTCATGAGATCTAATTATAGGCCCACAACTTAATGTGGCAATCTTGTAAGCAGATGCACTAATAACATGTACAGTTACAGAATCTGATCCTGTACCTCCATGATTATCACTTGCAGTAATGGTAAAGTGTAAAGTTGCGTTACCATCAGAGCCGACTGATGGTGCAGTAAACATTGTAGTCAGATCAGTTGGATTGGACAATGTGACCTTTGATCCAGAATCCTGAGTCCATGCATAAGTCATTGGATCACCATCTGGGTCAGTAGCAGTAGCCATAAGAGTAACTGGACTTCCCTCCATCACGGTCATCTCATGATCAGTGGTTACCACTGGAGGATGATTAAGATGTATAACATGAAGAGTAAAGGATGTAATACTTGTAAGTCCTTGAGGATTAACTACTGTCAGTGCAAAGTTGAGGTCTTTTATTTGACCAGGTGCAACAGCAGGGGTTGTAAAAGTGATATCGACATCAGAGTCAGACGGAAAGCTTACTGTCTCTCCAGACATTTGTTGCCACTTGTATGAAATATTTTGGTTGTGTGGATCAGATGATTGCTCACCGGATAGTGTAACAACAGTTTGTTCATTTACAGTAGCTTCGCTAGTTCTAGTTGTTACTGCTCCGGTTGCACCGTATGCAGAGATTGAAGATATTGCAACTGAGAATATTGTAATAGCTAAAATTGTAAAAATTGTCTTTGAATTCAACTTGTGTGTTCTAATTTTCCGAATATTAAAAACCTTTCTCTCAAAAGGTTTGTTAGCTAGGATCGCTAAAAAAGTTGGCAAGAGATTTTATCTTGAAATCGTTTTTTGAGCTTGAAATGAACCATTTTCAGACAAATAATCAAGTAAATAATTTTTTAGATCTACCAGGAGAGGACTTTAAAGATACATTTAGAAGAATTTCTCGGTTTGGTCCTTGCTCAGTTTCCTCTGCAGAGACTTGTTTTCCGCAATAGGGTTTTTGCATCAAAGATTGATCAAAATCAAGCTCAAATTTAGATCTCAGGTGAGATTTTAGCAGATCAACCTCTAGAATGTGAAAACCCTGACAAATGATGTAAACATCATTTGGCAAATCCAATAAATCAAATTATAATGGCTACCAAAATTCTAGCATGGCAAATTAACTTGAAAGCAGGTTTGAAAAATAAAGGGAGTCACTGAGAAACTAGTTTCAGGGGGATCATTCCCGATCCAAAGGACTCGGACACCTTGAATGAGTATGTCTTGGAAGAATCATAGGTAAAGCCACCAGTATTCTCCTTGCTGTAGAAATTCCAATCAATAGCAACTGGTTTTAGATATCTCAACTCCAAGTGACCCGATGTCAAGGAGAATATAGATGGAGGATAGTCTGATTGCCCATCGTTTAGATGATAGTTGCAAGCAAATGGACCTGTACAGAACAAGTCAGGATTAGATGAAGGACTGCCGGTATTTTCAAGAACTGTATGAACATTAATGAAAACTCCTCCATCTCCTGTGTTTATGAGATCAGTACTTACAATATAGTAGGTAACAGGCCCTACTACAAGCGGGGTGGCATTAGCAATCTTTGCCTTGAGATCTTTTTCAGATTGGATTTCATCCAAGCAGGTCTGCTTGTCAGCAGGAGTGGTAGCAGAATTACATTTTTGCACATCTGTGTCATCAGATGAACTAGCTGACGAAGTTGCATTAGGGCTCGAATTTGTAACTGGCATAGTTTGCTGAACTACATCGATTATCCCTGAACTAACCAGATATTGCATTGATGAGATGTATTCCGAATCACCAAGCGAGCCATCCGCCCAGTACCCAGCATTGTTTTTCACCCAGGATGGAATCTTGCTTGATTTTTCTACAGTCTTATCTGAAGACGGAATCTGCATCGCACCATTCTGAATGAGATATTGAATACCCTTGACATATTCGTCGTCACCTATCTGTCCCTCTTTCCAGTATTTTGCATTGGACTTGATCCAAGATGGAATTGTTGCATCTGCACTTGCGTAATGGATGACAAGTCCAGAGGTAAGTAATAAGATAACTATTGCATACATGTTATTCATCAGGAGATTTTTTTCACTTCATTTTATATAAACAAGTGGTAAAAAATTTCAATAGTGCCTAACAGCCATTTTCAACTCCTCCACAAATTACATGACATAAACACGGATCATCACACAAGCCATGATTTCCAGAGATACAGTTCTTGCACCTGAAATTGCAATTCATCATTTGAATTTATTCTCAAATAGCAAGTTTATTTCATTGTCGCAATTGCAATTGCAACATCGGTCTTGCTTAGGATCCCAGCAAGTTTTCCGTCATTTGATAGAACCCCCAAACCATTGATGCTGTTCTTTAGCATCATATTGCAGGCTATGGCAAGATCCTCATCTGGATTTACTGAAATGATCTTATTTTTCATTATCTGCTCCACCTTTGTTACTCCGCCAAATCCAGTCTTGGAGAGAAATCCCTTCCTTGAGAAGAGCACAGACACGTCTGGAACGGTATTATCTACAACCGTCTTCTCAGCACCCAAATCTCTTGATATTTTTAGAAGGTCCCTCAATGAAAGAATTCCATCAGGCATATGTGTCTGGCCAATTAGAATAATGCGTGATATTTTGTTAGCAGTCATCTTCAGGACAGCATCATAGAGAGAATCATCTGAGAACATCCAGGTGTACGTGGTAGTCATATAGTCTGAAACCTTTTTCTTGCCAACAAAATTTTCTGCATAATATCTTGCAAGATCGGTCTTTGTAAATATGCCATCTACATTCCCATTTGAGCCAACTGCCAGAGAACTTATTTTTTTATCTAGCATCACATTGGCACTTTCTTGTATAGATTTGGAATTTTCCACCATCACAAGTTTTTTTGCGACCTGGGAGAGAGAAATTTCATCTAGATTTTTTTCATCATATGATTGTAAGAGAAATAGCACAATGTCTTTTTCAGTGACAATCTCAGATATTTTGCCATTATCTTCTACCAACAATCTACTAATT
>Ga0075030_100000365_pt1 | contig 38902 bp, 33 predicted proteins | sample LitLauG_LLR_2012_FD_71393 | JGI IMG/M metagenome (GOLD analysis project Ga0075030, IMG submission 71393) | Freshwater sediment microbial communities from Pennsylvania, USA - Little Laurel Run_MetaG_LLR_2012 | ecosystem: Environmental > Aquatic > Freshwater > Creek > Sediment | place: USA...
GCAACTCATGAAAGGAGTTCATCATGTTTGCGCGCATTCTGGAGTTCGTCCCGAAGCCGGAGAAGAAAGAGGAGTTCATCCGGGTCATGAAGAACGAAGTTCTGCCCATTATGAAGAAGCAGCATGGCTTCCTGGAAATCCTGCCTTTCTTCCCGGAGATCAAGAACGAGAAGGTGATCGCCATCAGTCTTTGGAATGAGAAGAAGGATGCGGAGCGCTACGAGCGGGAGTCGTTCCGTAAAGTCGAGGAGATCCTCCAGCCCCATCTCACCACCCCCATCAGCTTCAAGTACTACATGGTTGAGACCACCCTGTGCGAGCACTTCGAGAAGGCCCTCGCCGCCTGACGAAGCAGCTCCTTATTATCGTTTGGGATCACCGGGCTGGAGCGGCGCCACGCTGCTCCAGTTCATGGCTGGCAATGGTGCAATTTGATTCTGCCTGAGCTTTTACTTACGACGAGCGACCCAGGCTCCAGCCGGTACGAAGCTCGTTCAGACCAGTGGGCTATGTTCCAGTCTTGCCGCGATAAGCATCGCCTGAATCGTTTTCACTGCGGGGGTTTTTGCTGGAGGGTGGTGCGGGCTGCTTCGGCTTGGGAGCACCAAGCAACTCTTGCAACCGTCTCGAGATCTCGGCGCCCTCTTCCTCTCCGTGTTGCTGCTGGCGAAGACGGCGCACTCTGACCCATGCGAGCAGTCCTTTCAAGAACTTTGGGGGACGCATTTCCGCTCTCCGACTTCCGCGGAGCAACACTACCGCCAGCGAGGGTCCCGGTCTGTGATAGCGGTCACTGTACGTGCTAGGCGCAACTGGGACCTCGCGGGAGACGGTTACAGGCTTGCTTGCAGACTGGAAGGAAGGACAGATCGTGCACGGGAAAGGTTCGATCCTGGTGATTCGGGACAAGGCAGCCCAGCGCCTTATCCCGATCGCGCAGGTGCGGGCTCGGTCCACATAACCAGAAATTCAGTGGAATAACGTTTAGGTCAAGAGCAGTTTGTAGCGGGAGGCCGATGGGGCCGGACTCCACCGGGGTGACGATTGGCGTTTCCTGGAGTGCCAAGCTGATTGGGAAACTCTCATTCGCTTCTTCTCATCCGTTTGAAGGTTGACTGCTTTCTGGCGCTCCCTCAAGCTATAGGCACTTCCCCCTTAGCAGCTCGACCAGACTGCTTCCACGGGGGGCGAAGGTGTCAGCCAAGAGGCGGCTGTCGGACCAAGACGGAGCATGGGCGCCCAGCCGACGGCAGCGGCGGGTCATCGAGCTGGTGGCACAGGGACTGAAAAACCGCGAGATCGCCATTGAGCTAGGGATTGCTGAACCCGTCGTCAGGAAGTACCTACGTGAAATCTACGCCAAGATCGGCGCCAGCAACCGGGTCGAGCTCGCGCTGTGGTACTGGTCCCGAAAGCAAGAAGGCAATGCACCGCAGTGATCTTTTCCGGGCTGCCGCGCTCAGATTGTGAACGCTGCCCTGTTAATTTCCGCAGATGTTGGCGGCACCCCGGTTGGTTCCGCGAGGAGGAACGGCCAGGCACAGCTCTTGACCGTTTCTCGCGTTCGCCAGCGTCTCCGAAGCCGCTACAGCAACCCGCCAGTCTTTATCGTCAGAATATTCAGTGCCATTTCCAGTTTCAGAATGGCCGCGCCGAGTTCTGGATGCTCTCCAATCTTCTCTTGCAGGGCCTTCAGAATCTGGTGAGCACTTGCAATATGCGCTGCTGCCTGGGCGGGATCTTGGTCCGGATTACGCTCGCTCTGTTTTTCCATGCCACTGTTCTCCTGTACTCCTAATTTTATCAACATACACAGGCGATTCCCCTCACACCCAGATTGCCGGCAAATCGCGAAATTACTTAAACGATCGTCCAATGCAGCCCGAACAGGCCTGCTCTTAATGGCGAGTGGAAGACAAGTTGTCCCTGAAGGGAATATCACCAAGAGGTGTGCCGAAAGTCACATCTTAAGGGTTCCGGGCGAGCGGACACTGGCTGTGTGATGTCCATCACAGCTGTCTGGGTCGTCTGGCCGCAAGCGGGCTCAAAGGATGCTCGGGCAGGCCGGTTAATGGAATCACAGGGGGTAGTCCGTGATCACACCATATGGATTGGACATCATAGAAAGTTGTCTCACCTGCAAGATGCGCGCGGAGCGCATCTTTTGTGACCTGCCTACCTTGGCGCTACAGGCTCTTGAAAACATCAAGTACCCGACGACCTATCCCAAAGGGGCAATCTTGTTTCTAGAAGGGCAGGCGCCGCGGGGCGTTTTTGTGTTGTGCAAGGGGCGGGTGAAGCTTTCCATGAGCGTCAGCGATGGCAAAACTCTGATTCTCAGGATCGCTGAGGTCGGTGAGGTGCTGGGCCTCAGTGCCACGGTTTGTGGCAAACCGTACGAACTGACCGCGGAGACGATTGGTCCGTGCCAGGTGAACTTCGTCAAGCGTGCGGACTTTTTGCGCTTCTTGAAAGATCACGTCGACGCGTGTTTCAAGGTAGCGGAGCTGCTTAGTGAGAAGTACAACAGGACTTGTCACGAATTACGCTCGCTGGGACTGTCGCATTCAGCAGGCGAGAAATTGGCCCAGCTGGTGCTGGAATGGAGTTCCAAGAACGGGGAAGCTTCCAAACAGGAACCGCGGCTGAAACTGTCACTGACCCACGAAGAGATCGCGCAGATGATCGGGACCTCGCGGGAGACGGTTACACGCTTGCTTGCCGACTGGAAGGAACGACAGATCGTGCAGGGGAAAGGTTCGACCTTGGTGATTCGGAACAAAGCAGCCCTCCGCCTTATCGCGACCTCGCCGGTGTCCAGGGTACGGTTGTTGACGTAACCAGCGATTTCACTCAGAACTTTTGAGCTACCCCCGTCGTTGCAGGGTGACGGACGTCGCGGTTTTGGGCCACGCACGCAGTGTTCCGTTGGTGACCGAGGTCACAGACACGCGAACCAAGGTGTGGAAACTCTATCAAGGAGGTGGGCTCGTTGGGACAGATGGTTGCACGGCTGCGGTTGTTCATACGGGTGCTGCGGCGCGGGTGCCGAATTGTAGCCGTGGACACGTTGGAATGCGAGAAATGCGACTACTCGTCAATCTGCAAGGAAGGATATTTCTACGAACCTGGCGGCAGCTACCACGCCGGCAAGAAGTAGACAACTACAGCCAAAAGAATCAGCATCACTAACGCGAGCGGGTGGTTCTCACGCGTGACCCGATCGTCGCCATTACCGGCACGTTTGGAGCTGGATTCTGAACCTTTTAGTCGCTGAATGGTTCATCCGCCGTCGGCGCGCTGTTGGAGCGTTCAACCGTCTGACGCAGACAGCTTCGTGACACGTTTCGCGGGCACCCTCGCTAGCAACGAGATGGCGATCAAACGAGTCAGGCCCTACTGGCAACCGGTTTGGAAACAGAGATTCTGGCTGAAGAACCGGATCACGTGATTCTGGAAGCGATCAGCCACCTTGCTGGTGTGAGTGCCCGGATAAACCTCGAAGGTGTTCGCGATCCCATATTTGTCGAGAACCTCGTGCAGTTTGACCGTATCGGTACGTAACCCGTCCTGGTCGCCTACATCGATTGCTATTGCACGATATTGCCGTAGATTCCCGACGTATTGATCAATGAACGCAAGCGGTGCATTCGCCGTCCATTTGGCGAGGACGTCCGCCTGAAGTTCACCGTCCTTGGTGGGCAGGTCGAGATACAGCGGGGGATTCTTTGGATCCGGAGACCACGCCGCGGCGGTAGCAAGCTGGGCACGGGGAAAGAACGACAGCTTGGCCGAGTCTTCGGGCGTTTTTACTCCTTCCAGGGCCTTCACGACTTCGGGGTTGCCAGGGCCCGCCGGCCGAGGCGACAAGCAACACGGGCTCATGATGTACAAGCTGCCGAAAACATCGGCATGCTTCATGCCGATGCGGGTTACCCCATACCCTCCCATGGAGTGGCCGACGAGCCCGCGGCTCGCTCGATCGGGAAGCGTACGGTAATGCACGTCGATGTAGGCGACCAGATCGTGCGCAACAAACCGCTCGAAATCTCCGGTTGTGACCGAACTCGAATACATCGAACCGTTGTGAAGCGTTTTCGAATCGGGCAGCACAACGATCATCTCTTTGGCGCCCTGAGCAAACGCACCTTCTATGGCCTGCGGTACGTGAATCTCGTGGGCCCACTGTTCGGCGCCGATCGAATAGCCGTGCAGAGCGTAGATTACAGGGTAGCGACGCGATTTCTCGCCGGAATAGCTGGGTGGAAGGAATACAAATACATCGCGGTCGACAGCATCCCCTTCCAGATTGCCCTCCAGGGCCGCGGCATGAACCTTTATATGTTCCGCCGCAACAGGCTTGGCGCCGGGAACCACCGGAGGCACTTCGGTCTGTACTTGCGCGAAAGACTGAGCCCACAGAGCTATGGCTATCGCCAGGGTGATCGATAAAAAGAGTCTTGGAGTAATCATCGATGTCCTTTCTCGAGACCACTTGCACTGCATATCAACCGGGATATGAGGGCCGCGATAAGAACTCGGAGCCATCTACTCCCGTTTGAGCTGCGTTGTCAGAAAGTCTGGGCGCGAAATCCTTCAGGTCGCAACGCCCCGTCTGCCATTCATGGCCTGTACCAGGGCAGACCATAGGGCGAGTTCATGGGAGTGACCTCTGGGAAACACGAATGCCGGACCCTCACCGCAACAGCGTGATCGTAGGGCCGACAGGAATCGAGAAAGAAGGGTTCCGTCTTTCTACTTGCGGCCTTTCTCTCACGCCCATGCGGCCTCTCCATATATCTGCCCAATGGTATGTCGCAGAGCGATCATATTGCTACGCGACGATTCTGCCGCACGACTGGTCGGGTCCTTGGCAAGTTCTGCCTGGTAAATCCTTAGCAGGAGGCCATGTTGCTTCCTCAGACGTTCAATTGTTCCAGAGGCAAGTTGCTCATTAAGCTGCACACTCCATTGTAACGGGTATTGCGGGGGAATGGCTCGCCGTCGATGGAAGTGGTCCACTCTCAGCAAGACGCAGAGACAGAGGCCTCTCGTTTTGGGTAGAAATGCCACACCGTTGCCACAACTGTAGCCGGCAACACACCCTTCATCCTTCGAAGCCTCACGTAGCAGCTTGCTCTTATGATGGCGCAGGTTGACAACAGTGACGGAATTAGCCTAACATTGTAACTGGGTAAGCAACCTCTTCTTACTCTTTCAGGTTCCCTGAACTAAGTCAGCCCATCTGAAGTTTGCCCTCTTAGATTACTCCGAGGAGGAACTGCGTTATGACACTATTGACCCGTTGGGAACCTTTCCGCGAGTTTTCCACCATGCAGGATCGCGTGAACCGCATGAATCGTCTTCTCCGTGAGTCGTTTAGCCCTGAGGGCCCGGAAGAGGCTTTGACGACCACCAGCTTTGCACCACCGGTGGACATCTACGAAGACGAGCACACCATTGCCGTGAAGATGGAGGTTCCGGGCATCGACGAAAAAGACATTGATGTCCGCATCGAGAACAACACCCTCACTGTCCATGGCGAGCGCAAGATCGAGAAGGAAGAGAAGGAAGAGAACTTCCGTCGCGTCGAGCGGCAGTACGGAAGCTTCACCCGCTCGTTCACGCTGCCCAGTTCGGTAGATACGGGGCAAGTGAGCGCCAACTATGAAAAAGGTGTGTTGAAGATTAGCCTTGCCAAGAAGGCCGAAGCCAAGCCCAAGCAGATCAAGGTGAATGTTGGCAGCGAGAAGACCGTCGAAGCCAAGGTTCACGGCAAGGCCGCCTAGACCCAGCAGCAGTAAGAAAAGAAAGAGGGAGGCGGCTTACATCGCCTCCCACTGGTTTGTCACCCCCAGCGAAGGAAAAATCAGTGAAAAACATCAAATTTGTGGTGAAAGTGCACCGTGGCGGTACTCGCGCTCCTCAATATGTGGAGCGGGTTGATGCGACACCCATCCAGACGACAACCAACCGCAAGCGGGCTCTGGTGATGGGGAAGTTCATGGCTGAAGATGCCATCAAATCCCTCGAGAATTCACGGTGCAGCCCGGAACTAGTGCCCGTGCAGGTTGGTGCCTAGTCTTCGTGCTGGAAAATCGTCACCCCTACCCTATTTGGTAAAGCGACCATCGTAGCTCGACGACGGCATCCAGTCGTCCTCGTGAGAGCGCGATGTTCCACAACAAACGATCCTCGATGAGAGGAGTGACCCACCCATGCCTTTCGGGCCGACCTACGAACACACGTTGAGCTCTGAGGGGGGAGTGCTCGACTCAATTCGCCTTCGGAACGCATCCGCAATCGGTGCCGAGGAGATTGATCTGATCGCGCTCCACACAGCCCAATGTGAGCCGCTCTGGAGCAGAGGGGCGCTTGCCGGGGGTGGAGGAGCTTTTCTCCGCCCCGCGGTGCGTCAATGCGTACAGGACGAGTTCGACCCGATTCGACACCCCTAGCTTGTCGTAGATCCGCAGCAGGGATTTCTTGACGGTGTTCTCCTTGATGCCCAGTTGCTGCGCGACCTCGCGGTTGCCAATCCCTTCTGCGACCAGGCCGACGACCTGCTCCTCTCGTGGCGTCAAAAGGCCCTCTCCCTTGGCATTGATGACACGTCCCGTCGGCGCAGAGCCTAGCGCTTCGATCACGTAACCCATTTGCTCGGTGTTGGCCCAGAACTGGCCCTCGTGGACGACCGAAATGCACCGGCAAAGTGCCCGGAACGGCTGGCAGGCGCGACAGAACAATCCACGCGCTCCCGCGCGCATGGCATTGACGACAAAATTGCGATCATAATTGTCCAGCAAAAGTATGAGACCAATATTCGGTTGGTTGGTGTGCAGATCACGCAGGGTATCGATCAGATGGTCGTGATCGGCGTTGCTGTCGCCCAGGAGCACGATATCGACTGGCGTCGACCGCAAGGCTTTTGTGCACTCGGACAACTCGCCGCGACAGCAGGTAACCTTCATGCCCGGCTGGCGGCGAAGAGCGCTGCTCAGTAATTGGGACTGAGTCTGGTTGGAATCGGCTACGAGAACACGGATGAAGTCGCGACCCGCGCCGGATGGAACTTTCATAGTGTGATCCTCCAGCAGCAAGTCTCGGGGGTGGGCAAGGAACATTTTAGTTCGTAATCACCATCGATGCGGTAAATTCTGCGTAAACTACGTAAAACTACGTACGACGATTCCCACATCGGGACGTGCAACGTAGCTCCGCTCATGACGAGCTAATTCGGCCAGGTACGAGCAAGCTAGTAGAACATCTTGGAAATCCTCTCCTCGCAGGGCAACACGTTGAAAAATTAAACGCATCACGCTGTGGTAAATCCAGTCCTCCCCCAAGTCCACTTCCCTGAGGCTCACTACTGCCCTCTGTCTCCTTTTGGGTACTCGCAGGGCACAACCGAAGGAGACACATCGTTGGCGTCGCACTCCCCACGGTCCTCACCGAAAGGTAGCTGTTGCTGCTGACAAGTGCGCCATTGAGCATGCACTTTGTTGGTCTTGTGACTATTCCGTCATCCCGGTAGTTTGAGGCGAGCCATTCCAGAAACAGGCCGAACCGTGGACAAGCGACAGAACAAGCGTTATCGATTGCAGGCTTCCGTGACGTTTTCCTGGGAGAACCTACAAGGCAGCACGATCCGAGGCGAAGGCCACACGCGTGACATCAGCCCAAGCGGAGTGTTCGTGCTAACCAGCGCCCGATTGCCGTTGGGAGGCGCAGTGAAACTGGAAGTAGCCCTCCCCTCTTTGCGCCAAGAACCCTCAGGACCTTTCTTGCGGACTCGCGCACATGTGGTTCGCTCGGAGGCACTCGGCTTTGCGGCTGTTGCGGACATGGGTTTTCGGATGCAGCTTCCGGATGAGCGGTCCTCGCGACGTTCGCCAGGAGAGTCGGAAGGCAACAACGGCGGCGGCACGCATGAAGCAATCGACGCGGATGCGAGCAAGAAGGCGTTTTATCCGGTTCCGCGCTTTTGGATGTAAGTAGAAGCGTTTCATAAGGTTGGAGAGAAATGGACCTCGAACTGACGGGGCGAAGCTGTATCCGGGGTACGATGACGCAGCCGATCACAAACAATACCGACCCGATCTCGCCGGCAGTAGACAGTGCTTACACGGAGACGCTTTGGTATGCGGGATACACCGCAGCCCGGCACGAAAAACGGGTTGCCCAACACTTCGCGGAAAGGGGAGTAGAACATTTTCTTCCTCTTTACGAGAGCATCCACCGCTGGAACAACGGCCGCCATCGGGTCCAGTTACCGCTCTTTCCCGGCTATATCTTCGTTCGCATCGCGCTGCGCGACCGACTGCGCGTGATCGAAGTGCCCGGATTTGTACGCTTGGTCGGGTTCAGCGGACTGCCGTGTCCGTTGCCTGAGGCCGACATCAACAAGATGATGCAAGCGCTGAACAAAGGTGTCCTCGCGGAGCCCTATCCCTACTTGACCGCGGGAACACGAGTGGAGGTCCAGAACGGTCCGTTGCAAGGGATGACCGGAATCCTGCTACGCCGGCAGAACAAGTGCCGGCTCGTGATCTCTGTCGATCTGATCATGCGTTCGATGGTGGTCGAGGTCGAGGCGAGCGATGTCATTCCGGTGCGAAAGGCGACTTTCAGCGTTGTGCAAAACGCGGCAGATATCAAGACAACCGATCTGGAGGCTCAGTCTTGAGCCTGCCAGCGGGGGTGCTGCCATGAACAAGATTCGTCGATGTGCATTCGCGGGAGTCTTCATTTTGGGTTGCGCAATGGTCGCGGCGACCCAGACCGACTCCAAATCAGGAAACAAACTGGCCGACAACAAGTCCGCGGACGCCGGCGAAAGAACAAACGCCACTCCGCCGCCCGCGGGTAACGGCGTCAGCGAAGAATTTGTCATCGGTACTGGAGACGTGCTGGCCATCAATGTCTGGAAAGAGCCGGAAGTTTCACGCGTGGTTCCAGTGCGCTCCGATGGGCGAATTTCTCTTCCTCTGGTAGGTGAGATTCAGGCGGGCGGCCGAACTCCCAAACAGTTGGAGACCGAGATCAGTGCGAAGTTGAAAGACTACGTCTCCGAACCGGAAGTGACGGTAATTGTTCAGGAGATTAAAAGCCAGAAATTCAATGTGCTCGGCATGGTGATGAAACCGGGTTCGTACGTGCTCACCAACCCGACGACGGTTCTGGACGCGATCGCGATGGCCGGCGGCTTCCGTGATTTCGCCAAGCAGAAAGACATTTACGTGCTGCGTCGCGCAGCGGATGGCAACCAGACCCGCCTGCCGTTCAACTACAAAGACGTCGTCAAGGGACACAAGTCGACGCAGAACGTGGCCCTGCAGTCCAACGACACGATCGTTGTTCCGTGAGGTGGCATGTGAAACGCCACATCTTATATGTTCCAATCTCAGCTCTCCTCCTGGTGGCCTTCAGCTGGGCGCAGGAGGACTTGCACACGGTTCCGGTCCCGGCGATTATTGGCCCGGAGATGCCTTACACCGAGGTTCTGACACCCCCGATGCCGGTGAGCGGCGTGCAGATGCCCCTGACGTTTTCCTCGGAAAACCCGCGCAGCAACTTCGTGATGGGAACCCTGCAGTTCGGGGCTAGCTACGACGACAACATGTTCACCACCCCGAGCAATCATATCAGTGACGAAAGCTACTCGATCCTGCCGAGCCTCGATCTCGGGCAAACGCGCGAACGCTGGACCTGGGATTTTGGTTACCGCGCAGGTTTTACGTTTAATCAACACGTCACGGAAGCAAATCAAGAAGTGCACGACCTGCGCCTTCTCTTCGCGTACCGACTCAGCCCGCACGTCACGGCCCAGATCCACGAAAACTTCGAGAAGACGAATGGCCTGATTTCGGGCTTCGTAGGCAGCGCATCGGTTAGCGGACCGGGGCCGTTGCAGCAGTCCAACGAGTCCGTGGTCACACCCTGGACAGATCAGACCAGGAACAACACCGGACTCGATCTCACCTACCAGTTCAGTGCCAGCAGCCTGGTGGGAGCGAGCGGAAGCTACTATTTCGTGAACTATGATTCGGCAACAAGTTCCCCTGTGTCGACCAGCGGGCTAGTCGATACTCGCTCCTGGGGTGGGAACGGGTTCTGTGCGCGCAGGTTCTCGAATCGACATTGGGCGGGCGTTACATATAACTTCCAGCGCCTGCTATTCGATCCAGGCAATCGATCTGATGTGAACCGAGTTCTAATGTTCTATTCAATCTCGACCGGATCCCACGTCACGTTTTCGATCTGGGCGGGGCCGGAAAAAGTGACCACGTTTATTGTAACGGCGGTGGCGCCTGTCAGCGGCGCAGCGAGTACTCCAGAGCGCTGGGATGTCGCCGGGGGCGCGGACTTGTCATGGCAAGGTCGTCGGACGACCTTCCGTTTCGGATATACGCGTCAAACGAGCGATGGCGGCGGACTGGCTCAGGCTGTCAACCTGCAGCAGTTCAACGGCGAACTGAAGGAACGCTTGGCTAAGCGGTGGACTGCAAACCTTGACCTGGGCTACGCGAAAAACGACCCGCTCAATGCGGCCACCTACGGATCTGTGCCATACCGGAGTTGGATTGGAAACGCCGGCGTCGATTGCAGCCTGACGGACCACCTTTCGTTTGGCCTGCGTTATGGGCGCGATCAACTAAGATACGAATACTCCATCTCGCCAACACAGTCGTCATACCGCAATCGCGCCTGGTTTTCGATTGCCTATTCTTTCACCCGCCCACTCGGAAGGTAACTATGCCCGAAGTTCTCGACGACCCATCCTTAGAAAAGACAGACTGGAAGAAACACTGGCGGGTTCTATGCCGCCGGCGCTGGTGGCTGGCGCTCCCTGCTTTTGGAATCTGGCTTGCGGTCTGGGCTTTGGCCTGGTTTCTGCCCGCGGCCTACCGTTCCGAAACCGTCATTCTCCTCGAACAACAGAAGGTACCGGAGCCATACGTCGTCTCCAATGTTTCGGCTGACTTACAGGATCAATTGCAGAACATAACCCAGCAGATCCTGGGACGCACGCGCTTGTTGACCATCATGCAAGACTTCAACCTCTACCCAGCGTTGCGGGCGCGCGTAACCGACGACGAGATGGTCGAGCGGATGCGCAAGGATATCCAGGTGGAGTTGGTACAGGCGGCGAACCGAAGCGGCAACTTGACCGCGTTCAAGGTTGCCTATTTGTCTCACGACCCAGCGCTGGCCCAGAAGATCACGGCACAACTTACTACCTTGTTCATCAATCAGAACGTGAAGACGCGACAGGAGCAGTCGACACAGACAACCCAGTTTCTGGCGGCCCAGTTGAAGGAAGCCGGCCGTGGCCTCGCCGAGCAAGAAACAAAGGTAAAGGAATTCAAGAGCCAATTCCTCGGCCAGCTACCCGAGCAGGTTCAGAGCAATGTGCAGATCCTGGCAGGGTTGCAGGCGCAACTCCAGCAAGAGACCGACCTGCTCGGAAGAGCCAAGCAGCAGAGCGTTTACCTCGAAACATTAAGGACACAGTGGAGTTCGCTGGAAACCACTCTAAGCTCCAGCAGCCCTGCAGGCTCGCCTCCTGCGCTGGATCAGGAACTGGCTCGGCTTCGTGCCCAGCTGGCAGAACTTAGTCCTCATTACACCGAACGCCATCCGGACGTTCGGAAGCTCAAAGACCAAATCGCGAAGACCGAGAAGATGAAGCAGCAGATGGAAGCGCAGCTCGCAGCCGCTCCACCGAACGGCGGCGAAGAAGGCACGGCACATCCGAGCAGTCCAGCCGACGTCCAGGCGCTCTCCTCGCGCATGGAAATAGAGAGCCAGCTCAAAGCGAACAAAGTGGAGATCGAGAACCGCCAGAGCGCAATTCATGATTTGCAGAAGAGGATCGGAGACTACCAGGCGCGTTTGAACGTGACCCCCATGCGTGAGCAGCAATTGGCCGGGCTGACCCGGGACTATGAGCAATCGCGGAGGAACTACGAACAATTGCTGTCGAAGACCGACCAGTCGGGCATGGCGACCGAACTGGAGAAGCAAAAGCAAGGGGCGCAGTTCAGCGTACTTGATCCCCCGAACCTTCCGCAAAAGCCGTTCTCTCCGAACCGGTTGAAGCTGGATTTAATCGGTCTGGTGGCCGGATTGCTGGTGGGTGGCTTCATCCTGGCAGGCGCCGAGATTGTAGATGATCGGATTTACTCGAAGGAAGAACTCGCGAAGATCGTATCGGCACCTGTGCTGACCGAGATTCCGCCTCTGACGACCGCCGCCGAACAGCGTCAACAGACGCAGGCTGAGTGGTTGCAAAGAGCGGCCCTGGGTGGGATGGTCGTGATAGCCACCGCTGGTTTTGCCTCGACATATCTATTCGGATAAGACATGTATAAGAAATTCTTTGGTCTAACCCGAAATCCATTCGAGATCTCACCGGATCCCTATTTCCTGTTCGCGACCACGCGTCACAACGAGGCTCTGGCGTCCATCGTTCATGGCGTATTGCGGCACAAAGGCTTCATCGTCGTCACGGGCGAGGTTGGGACAGGCAAGACGCTGTTGGTACGTTGCCTGCTGGAGCTCTTGCGGCGACAAGAGATTGCGTCTGCCAACGTCTTCAATCCCTGTCTGTCGCCGTTGGAGTTCTTGCACTACGTTGCCGGTGATTTGGGAATTAAGACCCCAACCCAAGATAAGGGCACCCTGTTGCTGGAGTTGAATAACTACCTCATTGCGCGGCATCGGAAGAACACAACAACGGTACTCGTCGTGGACGAAGCGCAAGACCTGGAACCTGAACTGCTGGAAGAGATTCGCCTGCTCACGAACCTTGAAACATCCCAGCAGAAGCTCCTCCAGATCGTGTTGGTGGGACAACCGGAATTGGACCATAAGATGGACTCACCGGAGCTGCGCCAGCTCAAACAACGCGTCGCCCTGCGATGTCAACTGGAGCCCCTGCAAGAGAATGAGGCTAAGTGCTATATCTTGCGGCGCTTGCAGCGAGCCGGTGCAAACTCACACGCCACTACGATGTTTCCGGACCAGACCCTTGCTGCCGTGTATCGCCATTCGAGGGGAATCCCCAGATTGATTAATACTGTCTGTGAAAATGCTCTGATCACCGCCTACGCTGAGAAAGTGCAAGTAGTCCGTCCCGAAGTTGTTGATGAGGTGGCGAGGGATCTGCGATTGAATGTTCTGAGCCGCCCCTCGGTCCCAACGGTTACAGATGGGCAACCTGCCATTGCAAAGTCGCTACTCGACCTAGTGGAAGCCCTTGAGCGCGTCGCGCGTGGCACGGATGCCCGGGGAATCCCTTCCGACCAAGGAGTCAAGATCGTATGAGCCGTGTTTATGAAGCGCTCCGCCAGTCGGAATTGGAACAGGGCATTACCTCCACTCTCCTGGACCCAGACACCTTTCTCTCAGCCTCGGTGCCATCGACGCCCGCTCCAGGCCATCAAAACGCAGAGGGCCTCGCATGGGGCGAGATTCGGTCCTTGCTTCCCGCCGTGCGAGACGAGAGTCGGGTTGTGACTTTGACCGAAGGCAACGGACTCGGGGCGGAGAAGTTCCGGTTGCTGCGTGCCCGCTTGCGCAATCTGCGGGAACACCGGCAGTTACAGAAGTTGGTGCTCACCAGCGCGGTGCCGAACGACGGGAAAACTCTGGTAGCTATGAACCTGGCCGTGTGCCTATCGAAGCACACGAACGAGAAGATCCTTCTGCTCGAAGGAGATCTGCGAAAGCCGATGCTGGGCGAGCAGCTTGGCATCAAAGCGCTCCCCGGGCTGGGAGAATGGGCCTCCGGGGACGAACCGATCAGCAAATTCATCTGCCGTTTTGATGATCTGCAATTGTGGGTCTTGCCGGCGGGTTCCGCTCCAGAGAACCCGGTGACCATTTTGCAGTCGGCACGGTTCCTGGAGTTGTATAAGCACCTGTGCACCTGCTTCGATTGGATCATCATTGACGCACCGCCACTCCTGCCCATGGCGGACGTAAGTTTCTGGTCTCGCCAGGCAGACGGAATGTTGCTGGTTGTTCGAGAAGGCAAGACTCCCAAAGCTATTCTGCAAAAAGGACTAGAGACGCTCGACAATCCGAAGGTAATTGGTGTCGTGCTCAACGATGCTCACGCCGTCGAGAGCAGCTACTACCACCACTACTACTACGGGAAGAAGTAATCCGGCAGTTAGATAGAACACCGTTGTTAGTGGACCGTAGACGGCTACTGCGGCCGTCTCTGGCACTGAGAATCTGGTCTCCCCAACCCCAGGGGAACGCTAACCCAGAACCAATTTCTTATCGTTCACGACGAGCGCATTCGTGCACGGCGGCTATGAGAGACCCGTGCCTTCCTCCAGCGCGAACCGATCTCACTCCCAGTACTCAATGTGAATCGTCGCAGGGGGTTACGAATGACTGGGCAAATACGTAAACCGAGATTTGGAGAGTTTGCTATGAAGCATTTTCGAGTTCCTACCATCGCAGGATTGATTTTGTTTGCCATCCTATTTGCCCCGTCCGCGTTCCCTCAGGCTGTCCCCGAGCCGAGCGGCTGGTATGCGGGCGACATGCATGTGCATCGCAGTTGTGGGGGATCACCAGAATCGGTCTCGAGCATGTTTAGCAGGATGACGCCGCAAAACTTGTCGGTTGTATCGCAGTTGGCGGATAGCGGCAATGGCGAGGTTCAGAATCCCACTACAGATTTGCCCCTTGTTAACGGACAAGACGATCCTATTTCGACTCCTGGCCACCTGCTCCATTGGGATGCTGAATGGCACTGGGACGCGACTTATGACCAATATCCCCACCAGGCTCTGGGAGGTCACATTGTGACCCTCGGGCTTTCGAGTGCTCAACAGCTCTGGTACGAATACACTTTCCCGATTCTCGACTGGGCGCATCAGCATAACGGTATAGCCGGATTCGCGCACCTGCAGTATCTGGACGGCACTGGACTTCCCTCGAGTCTGACCTGCTGCACGCCGATCGAATATCCGGTCGAGGTGGCTTTGGGCGCGGCTGATTTCATATCAGAGGATGTGGACGACGTGAATCAGCCCGGTACGGGAGTCACCATGTATTCCGAACCCCCCATCCAGGCCTATTACAAGTTGCTCAATAGCGGTTTCCGTCCCGGCTTCGCCGCGGGGACCGATTATCCGTGCAACGGCGGCGATAACGGTGGGGCGCTGGGTGGCTTGCTGACCTATGTTCAGGTAGCTGGCGGACAGCTGACCTATCGCAACTGGATCCAGGGTATCTCCAACGGAAGAACGGTCGTATCGCGAAATGGACATAACGAATTTCTGAATTTGACGGTGAACGGAACCGCCATGCCCGGCGATGAAATTAAGATGGCGAATGCCGGCAACGTAACCGTAACCGTGCAGTGGACGGCGACACAGAGCCTCAGCGGGACGATTGAGTTGGTGCAGAATGGAGTTGTTGTTGGCAGCAACCAGACAACGGCCGCTCCAGGCGCCCCAGGAAGTTTGACTGCGACGGTCAATTTTGCGAAGAGTGGATGGCTGGCTGCTCGCAGGATGGGCACCGTCCAGGGTACCTACGAGCACTATGTACACACCGCAGCCGTTTTCGTGACGGTCAACAACGCGCCAATTCGTGCCAGTGCCACGGATGCCCAGTATTACGTCAACTGGACCAACGGCTTGCTGCAGAACACGTCACCCGGTGGATCGTGGAATTCGTTCTTCCCCACGAGCCTGGTTGCAGCCCAAACTCGCTACCAGAATGCCGGGGCTTTATTCCAGCAGATCGCATCGGAAGCCGCTGGGTCGGGGCCGACGCTCACCTCCATCGCGGTGACACCGAGCAACCAAAGCTTCGGTACGGGCGCGATCCAGCAGTTCACGGCTACTGGCACGTACTCGAACAACACAACGTTGAACATAACTGCGCAAACAAGGTGGGTGTCTTCAAATACGACAGTTGCCACGATCAATCTCAGAGGGAGTGCCAACGCCCTTAATCCCGGCACCGCGACCATCTCCGCGTCGTTGGGTAGCGTAACCGGCAGCACGGTTCTCACCGTGCAGACGAGTCCGCTCGTGATCACAACCAACTCGTTACTCAGCGGCACAATCGGCGTCCCGTACTCGGCTGCGCTCGCGGCGAGCGGTGGAACCTTACCCTATACGTGGTCGATTAGTAGCGGTTCACTGCCGGCGGGTCTAGCGCTCAACAGCAGCACGGGCGCCATCAGCGGGATGCCCACGACGGCAGGCACCTTCAACTTCACTGCCCTGGTAACTGACTCCGGCAGCCCCCGCCTGACTGCGACTGGTTCCCTGAGCATCGTTGTCGCGAATCTGCCTGTCGTGTCCTGTCCGTGCACCATCTGGCCGGGCACCTCGCTGCCAGGAACTCCCGATTCTGGTCCGGACTCCGCGGTTGAGGTCGGCGTCAAATTTCATACCGACCGTCCTGGCTACATTAACGGCATACGCTTCTACAAGGGCACGGGAAACACCGGGACCCATGTGGGTAACTTGTGGACTGTAACCGGTACCCGTCTAGGAACTGTGACCTTTACCGGGGAGACGTCTTCAGGCTGGCAGCAAGCGTCTTTCTCCGCGCCCGTAGCCATCGCTGCCAATACCGACTATGTGGCGTCGTACTTTGCACCCAATGGCCACTACGCCGATGACCTGGGATACTTTGCCACGGCGGGAGTGAATAATGCTCCCCTTTATGCGTTGCTCGACGGAGGCGACGGGTCAAATGGAGTCTACAGCTACGGTTCGACAAGCTCGTTCCCCGCTTCAGGATGGCAGTCGAGCAATTACTGGGTGGACGTTGTTTTCACGACGACTACCGCTCCGGATACAACTCCTCCATCAGTGGTTTCGGTGAATCCGGCAACTGCCGCGACCGGCGTCAGTACCACGACCTCGGTATTGGTGACCTTCAGCGAAGCCATCAATCCGACGACGATCAGCGTCAGCACGTTCCAGCTCTTTGCTCCTGGCAACACGCTGGTGCCGGCGACCGTCGCCTACAGTAGCGGAAGTTTCGTCGCGACCCTCATGCCTACAGCAGCACTGGCTACCTCGACCTCCTACACAGCCTTGGTGACTGGGGGCAGCAGCGGCGTGAAGGATCTGGCGGGCAATGCGATGACAGGCAACTTCAGCTGGTCGTTCACGACCGCCGCCGCGCCGCCACCGCCAGGCTCCTGTCCATGTTCCATCTGGAGCCCCACAGCCCTACCAGCAGAAGTGGATGGTGGCGATCCGAGCGCGGTGGAACTTGGCGTAAAGTTCCGGTCCGATGTGGCTGGGACGATCACAGGACTTCGCTTCTATAAGGCCGCAACCAATACCGGCACGCACATCGCGAACCTGTGGACAAGCACGGGGACTTTGCTGGCAACCGCCAACTCCAGCCAGGAGTCTGCCTCGGGATGGCAGGCGGTTTCGTTCGGCACGCCGGTCTCGATCGCTGCCAGCACGACGTATGTCGCTTCCTACTTTGCACCCGGCGGGCACTACTCAGACAGCCCGAACTACTTTATCGGCGCTGGCACAGATAATGCGCCGCTGCACGCGCTGCAGACAGGCGTTGATGGCGGAAACGGAGTCTACAACTATGGCTCTGCCAGTGCTTTTCCAACATTGACCTGGCAAGGGTCCAACTACTGGGTCGATGTGGTGTTTACGCCAACGAGTTCTACAACACCGCCGACCGTAAACGCGGTGACGCCGGCCAACAACAGTTCCGGTGCTGGCTTGGGGCCGACGGTAACGGCCACTTTCAGCGAACCGATGACGGCGTCCACGATCAACGCGACGAATGTCCTTTTACTGGACCCATCGAGCAGTCCAGTTCCGGCCACCATCGCCTACGACGCGGCTACGTCAACGGCGACGCTGACGCCAACAGTGGAACTCTCTGCTCTAACCGCTTACACCGCCACGATTCGCGGGGGATCCACCGGAGTGAAAGATTTCAACGGCAACGCTTTAGTGAGCGATTACAGCTGGTCGTTCACAACTGGAACAGCACCCGCGAACGTGGGACCGGGCGGCCCGATTCTGGTCATTTCGAGCGTCCTGAATCCGTTCAGCCGTTACTACGGCGAGATCTTAAGTGCCGAGGGCCTGAACGAATACACCCTGGCGGATATCTCAACCATCACGCCCACCGTGTTGGCAAGTTATGGCGTTGTGATTCTCGGCGACATTTCTTTGGCGACTCCTCAAGTGAACATGCTGACAAACTGGGTGAATGCTGGAGGCAATCTCATTGCCATGCACCCAGACAAGCAGTTGGCGGGGTTGATGGGACTAGCAGCGACTTCCTCAACGCTGTCGGATGCTTACCTGCTCGTTCAGAACTCCTCTGGCCCGGGCACCGGCATCGTGGGCCAGACCATGCAGTTCCACGGATCGGCTGACCTGTACACGCTGAATGGAGCCACAGCAGTGGCGACCTTGTACTCGAGCGGGTCAACCCCCACACCTTTCCCAGCGGTGGTGCTGGCCGACGCCGGGGCAGGGCAAGCAGCGACCTTCACTTACGATTTAGCACGCTCGATCATCTACACACGGCAGGGGAACCCGGCATGGTCCGGAGAGGCGCGAGACGGCCAGAGCGGCCCGATCCGGTCGGACGATCTATATTTTGGTGCGGCCACCTTCGATCCAGAGCCTGACTGGGTTAATCTGGCGAAGGTTTCCATTCCGCAGGCAGACGAGCAGCAGCGTCTGCTCGCGAACCTGATCCTGCAGATGGAGATGGGGAACGGACCGCTGCCGCGCTTCTGGTATTTCCCCAGCGGCTTCAAGGCAGTCGTGGTGATGACCGGGGATGATCACGGATCCTTCTACAGCGGCAGTGCAACCAGCCAGCGGTTCAATGATGATCTTGCTGCGAGTCCGTCAGGGTGCTCCGTGCCGGATTGGCAGTGCGTGCGTGCCACGGCCTATCTCTTCCCCCAATCGTTGGCGACTAACTCACTCACCGATTCGCAAGTGGCAGCTTACACGGCACAGGGGTTTGAAGTGAGCGTCCACGTGGACTCCGACCCAACCTGTTCCAACTGGACAGCCTCCGATCTTGATTCCCTGTACACGAGCCTGCTGGCTTCGTTGGCAGCCCAATTCCCAAGTCTGCCGGCGCCCAAGACCCACCGGATGCACTGTATCGGCTGGAGCGACTACGACTCCCAGCCCCAGGTGGAACTCAAGCATGGAATCCGGCTGGACACCACCTATTACTACTGGCCTCCCACCTGGGTGAACGACCAGCCTGGCATGTTTACCGGCTCGGGCATGCCGATGCGCTACACGGATCGCAACGGCAACATCATCGACGCGTACCAGGCGGCTACCCAGATGACGGACGAATCCGGGCAGTCGTACCCAGACACGATTGATAGTCTGCTGGACAATGCACTCGGTACGACGGGATATTACGGCGCCTTCGTTGTGAATGCCCACAACGATCAGGGAAGCTACCCGGGAATTGCTCCGGACATCCTGGATTCAGCTCAGAGTCATGGGGTTCCGATCGTCTCTGCGCTGCAGATGTTGACCTGGCTCGACGGCCGCAACTCCTCTTCTTTTGGTTCCCTGGCGTGGGCGGGAAATACGCTCACCTTCAACATTTTGCAGGGAACCGGAGCCCGTAACCTGCTGGCAATGCTGCCCATGACAGGACCGACCGGGACGTTGAGCACCATCACCTTGAGCGGGAGTCCGGTCTCGTTCACCACCCAAACGATCAAGGGCATCAGCTATGCGATGTTTAGCGCCGCGTCCGGCTCCTATCAAGCCGCATATGGCGGATCTCCGGCGGTGGTCCTCAGTTCCGTGTCTCTGAATCCAGTCTCGGTGACCGGAGGAACTTCTTCTACCGGCACGGTGACACTCAGCGGGCCGGCACCGACAGGCGGGGCGGTGGTCACTTTGTCAAGCAGCAATACTGGGGTTGCCCAGGTTGCGGTATCGAGCGTAACAGTGACGGCTGGGTCGACCACTGCGGCGTTCTCGGTTACAACGAGTACGGTGGCCAGTTCAACGCAGGTAACTATTTCGGGGACGTATCCTGCCGGGACGACCAGGACGGCCACTTTGACGGTGACTCAAGCCGTCGTTTTGTCTTCCGTCTCCCTGAGTCCCTCCAGCGTGATCGGAGGAAACTCTTCGACCGGCACAGTGACTCTGAGCGGGCCGGCACCGACCGGGGGAGTCCTGGTAACCCTTTCGAGCAGCAACACGGCGGCGGCGACGGTGCCAGCGAGCGCAACGGTGCCGGCGGGTAGCACGTCGACCACCTTCTCCGTCACGACAAGCCCGGTCGCCGCCATCGCGACATCAGTAATCGGCGCAACTTATGGGGCGAGTGCGAGTGCTAGCTTAACCGTAAATCCGCCCGCAGTGTCGAGGGTGACACTGAGTCCGACATCGGTGACCGGCGGCAGCAATTCCACGGGCACGGTTACGCTGAACGGAGCGGCGCCTGCCGGAGCGGCAGCCGTGGCACTTGCGAGCAGTAACACCACAGCCGCTCAGGTGCCTTCTTCCGTAGTGGTAGCTGCAGGCAGCACCTCGACGACGTTTACCGTTACTACCAGTGCGGTTGTGACGGTCAATACTGCAAACATAACGGCCACCTACGGCGGAAATGCCAGTGCGGTACTGACGGTAAATCCGACGGCCAGCGTGTCCGCAGTGTCACTTAACCCGACAAGTGTCGTGGGCGGCAACAATTCCACGGGGACAGTGCGACTGAATGTGGCTGCCCCGACCGGCGGCGCCTCCGTGACGCTCGCAAGCAGCAACACAACAGGAGCGACCGTGCCGGGCAGCGTAACCGTGCCTGCCGGTAGCACATCAGCCACTTTCACAGTTACGACTCCAGGCGTATCAGCAACAGCGACCTCCGTCATTTCCGCAACACTCGGAGGTACGGCAAGCGCCACGGTTACGGTGACTGCGGCGTCGTTGTCCTCGGTGAGCCGGTCGCCCAGTTCGGTCGTGGGGGGAAGTAACTCCACTGGGACGGTCACGCTCAACGGGGCCGCCCCATCCGCCGGGGCGGTGGTGACGCTGAGCAGCAGTAACACATCCGCAGCACAAGTGCCTGCCAGCGTCACGATTGCCGCAGGGTCCAGAAGTGCGACTTTTACCATCACGACGACCCCTGTCGCGTCGAACACTTCAGTCACAATCTCGGGAACTTATGGAGTCACTCGAACCAACACTCTGACCGTCAATGCTCCAACGCTGTCATCGATCACAAGAAGTCCCACATCAGTGGTGGGCGGCAATAACTCTACCGGGACGGTCACGCTCAGCGGACCAACTCCATCTGGTGGGGCGGTAGTAACTCTCAGCAGCAGCAACACGTCCGCGGCGCAGGTTCCTGCCAGCGTCACGATTGCCGCAGGCGCCAGGACAGCAACCTTTACCATCACCACGAGTGGGGTGGCATCCTCGACGTCCGTTACCCTATCAGCATCGTATGGCGCGACAAGAACTACAACACTCACTGTGTCAGTAGCCTCTTTGACGTCGCTCACGCTCAATCCGAGCACAGTGACTGGCGGCAACCCGAGCACTGGCACACTAACCCTCAATGCCGCAGCGCCACCCAGCGGCGCGGTGGTTTCGCTCACGAGCAGCAATACCTCAGCTGCTCAAGTGCCATCGACGGTGACGATACCCGCTGGTGCAAAAAGTGTGACTGTCACAGTCACAACCGGTGCGGTCCATGGAACCTCTTCGACCATTGGGAGTACCTACCGCTCCACGACCAGGAGCGCCACCCTGACGGTGCAATAAGCTCCAAAGCCTCCCCCAGCTTCGAAAGCATGTTTATTCACAATATGTCCGCAAATTGATTCCATCTGCCGAGACAGGCGGAGGAAATTTTAGAGGAAGGTCATGTCAAACTTAAGAGTTGCTGTAGTGGGCTGTGGTTACTGGGGGCAGAATTTGCTGCGGAATTTTTGTGAGTTGGAGGAAGCCGACGTCCTGATCGCATGCGATTTCGACTCCCGCGCTTTGGCTCGCGCGAAGCGTCGCTACCCGACCTTGGAAGTCACCCAAGGCTATAAAGAAGTTCTCGCGGACCCGCGCGTGGAAGCGGTAGTGCTTGCCACTCCTGTGTCGACACACTATCCGTTCGCATACCAGGCATTACAGGCGGGGAAACATGTCCTTGTGGAAAAACCGTTGGCGCAGAGTTCCCGTCAGGTGCAGGACCTGATTCAACTGGCGGAACACGTGGGCAAAGTCCTCATGGTGGACCACACCTTCCTTTACACGGGGGCGGTCCGCCGGATGAAACAGCTGGTTGATTCGGGCGAGATCGGCGACCTGCTTTACTTCGATTCGGTGCGCATCAGCCTGGGCCTTGTGCAGAGTGACATCAACGTATTGTGGGATCTCGGCCCGCACGATCTTTCGATCATGGATTTCCTGTGCGAACGCGAGCCAGTCTCGATCTCCGCCACCGGGGTAAAGCACCTGGAGACTCCGTATCAGGATATTGCTTACGTGACGGTGCAGTTCGAGGGCAACCTGATCGCGCACTTCCACCTGAACTGGATGTCCCCAGTGAAAGTTCGTCGCACGCTAGTCGGCGGTAGCAAGAAGATGATCGTTTACGACGATATGGAGAACAGCGAGAAGATCCGGGTGTACGACAAGGGGATCACGCAGAACCACGATCCAGAGCGTCGCGAACGTATGCTTACCGGCTACCGCAACGGCGACATGTTAGCGCCGAATCTCGACGGTGCAGAGGCCCTCCGACTCATGGCTCGCGAGTTTGTGACCTCGATTGCAGAGAAACGGGCTCCGCTCAGTGACGGGCACGCAGGGTTGCGGATCGTGCGCTTGCTCGAAGCGGCCCAGGAGTCGATGGACCAGAACGGCCGAGTCGTATATCTGAAGGAGCCGACCCCGCATCGGCTCGTGGTCTCCACTCTCGCCGACCTGGAAACTCACCACGGAGGAGGGGCTCATGCCGGAATTTTGTCGAATCGCGCCTGACGTCAAGCTGGGCGAGAACGTCAGCATCTATGGCTTCGTGAACCTTTACGGATGCTCCATCGGAGACAACAGCCGGGTAGGCGCATTCGTGGAGATTCAGAAGAACGCGTGGATCGGCAAAAACGTCAAAGTCTCCAGCCACACGTTCATCTGCGAAGGCGTAACCATTGAAGACGACGTTTTCGTTGGACACAATGTCTCGTTCATCAACGACAAGTACCCACGTGCGACGAACGAAGGTGGAGCGCCTCAGTCGGAGGCGGACTGGCAAGTGGTAAAGACGCTGGTAAAGCGCGGAGCATCGATCGGCACCAGTGCGACGATTCTTTGCGGCCTTACGATCGGGGAAAACGCCGTGATCGGTGCCGGCAGCGTGGTTACGCACGATGTCCCGGACAATGCCATTGTGGCGGGAAACCCCGCGCGGCTGATGAGAAAAGCAGTTCTGGTCTAAGCAGCGGATATACGTCCGACGTGACACAGAAGCCCTCCCCCTCCTCCCCCCGCTCTCGTTCGACACGTTGTATCCCATCGGAGTTCCTCTTATGTCCAATATCCAAACCAGCGCCGACGTGCTGATTCGTGAAGTGGCGGCAACCTTTGGCCGGCGAGAGATCCGCAAAGATCCGTCATGGGAGCGCGAATTCGCCCATTGGCTTCGCGAAACAACCAACAAGGACGAACTGCACGCGCTGTTCGGCCGCTTCCGGATGGGGGAGAGCGCCTTCGATGCCTTCATGCGCCGCGTGCTCCTGCGCGCGCTGTGCCGCTCGGCTGGACACGATCTACAAGTAGGAGTGGGGGTCGTTCTGAAGTATCCGGAGACGATGGAGTTCGGAGACTGCGTTTTCATCGGATCGCAGGTGATGATCCAGGGCCGTTTCGACGGGACTTGCAGAATTGGCAATCACGTCTGGATCGGCCCTCAGGCCTACTTCGATGCCAGGCAGTTGACCCTCGAAGACTACGTGGGCTGGGGGCCTGGTGCGAAAGTTCTCGGTTCTGCGCATACCGGGGAACCGATTGAAGAGCCAATCATTACGACTGGTCTTGTGATCAAGCCAGTGGTCGTGGAGACCGGCGCAGACATAGGGATGAATGCCTCGATTCTTCCTGGAGTCCGGGTCGGCGCCCACGCGATCGTGGGTGCGGGAGCCGTAGTGACCCAGGATGTCCCCGAATACGCGATCGCCGCGGGAGTTCCGGCGCGGGTGCTCCGTTCGCGGCGGAAGGGCTAGCTCTAACCACCCAGGCAGGATGACAGCATGACAAAAGTGAGGGAGATATTCGGGACCATGAGTAGAGTCAGAGTCGCAATTGTCGGTTGTGGCTACTGGGGCCAGAACCTGATCCGCAATTTTGCGGAATCGCCGGACGTTGAAGTTACCGCCGTCTGCGACTTCAACTTGAATGCGCTAGCTCGCACGAAGCGGCGTTACCCAGCTGTTGAATTGAAGCAGGACTTCCAGCAGGTCCTCAGCGACGCACGCATCGACGCGGTTGTGATCGCTACGCCGGCCTCGACGCACTATCCATTCGCCTACCAGGCCCTTCGGGCTGGCAAGCACGTGCTGGTCGAGAAGCCGCTGGCGACCAGCACGCAGCAGGTACTCGACTTGATGGAGCTTGCGGAAAAGCACAATCGTACCCTGATGGTCGACCACACCTTCATCTACACCGGAGCGGTCCGCCACATGAGGTCGATGATCGATGCTGGGGAGATCGGGGATCTTCTGTACTTCGACTCGGTCAGGATCAGTCTCGGACTGGTGCAGGGCGATATCAACGTTATCTGGGACCTAGCGCCGCATGATTTTTCTATCATGGATTATCTGTGTTCGGAGAGCCCTGTTGCAGTCGCAGCGATAGGCGCGAAGCATCTCGGCTGCGCGTTTGAGAATATCGCCTACGTGAATGCTTATTTTGAGAGCAAGATGATCGCCCATTTTCACCTGAACTGGCTGGCGCCCGTGAAAGTGCGCAAGACTCTGATTGGCGGCACCAGGAAGATGATTGTGTACGACGACATGGAGAGCGCAGAAAAAGTGCGGGTTTATGACAAAGGGATCACGGTGAACCGTGATCCAGAGCATCGCGAGAGAGTGCTGGCGGGCTATAGAAATGGCGACATGGTGGCTCCCAATCTTGATACCACGGAAGCCTTGCGTCTCATGGCACGCGAATTCGTCGACTCGATCACACAGAAGCGCCTGCCGATCAGCGACGGATACGCCGGCTATCGTGTTGTGCGTTTGCTCGAGGCTGCGCAGCAGTCCATGCAACTGAACGGGCAACCCGTCGAGCTGACAGATGCTATCGGCTCGCGTAAGAGCGTGGACTCCACTCTCGCGGTTGTCGCGTAGGAGCCAAGGTCCTGGGTATCCAGGAATCGTGGGTGTACAGACTTGAAACGCTCCGTCTCGGAGGGAAAATGAACCGAATCGCAGGTACGCGTTGTCTGGTGACCGGTGGCGCCGGCTTCATCGGCAGCACGATTGTCGACCAGTTGCTGGACGTCGGGGCATCCGACGTCGTCGTTCTGGACAATTTTGTTCGTGGAAGCTGGAGCAATCTTACATCTGCCCAGGACCGGGGCGGCGTCAGGGTGATCAAGGGCGACATTTGCGACGCTGCACTCGTCGACGATTTGATGGCAGGCACCGACTGCGTCTTTCACCAAGCAGCCTTGCGGATTACGCGATGCGCGGAAGCGCCGCGCGAAGCCGTGGATGTTCTGATCAACGGCACGCTCAACGTTCTTGAGTCGGCAGTTCGCCATAAGGTCAAGAAGGTCGTGGCCGCTTCCTCGGCATCCGTATATGGAGATCCTTCGTACCTGCCCATGGACGAGGGACATCCCTTTAATAATCGAACGATCTACGGCGCGGGAAAAATTGCCTGTGAACAGATGTTGCGTGCTTACTACACGATGTATGGTCTTCCTTACGTTGCGTTTCGCTACTTCAACGTGTACGGTCCCCGCATGGACCTGGCAGGCGTCTACACCGAGGTCCTGATCCGCTGGCTGGATGCAATCGAAGCGAACCAGCCACCCCTGATTTTTGGCGATGGCTCGCAGTCGATGGACTTCGTGTTCGTGGGTGACGTTGCTCATGCGAATGTGCTCGCGGCCCAGAGCGACGTGACGGATGAGGTTTTCAATGTGGGTACCGGAACGCAGACCAGCCTGAGCGAGTTGTGCGACTTGCTTCTCGCAATGACTAGCTCGGTTCTGCGGCCGGAGTACCGTGACCCGCGGAAGGTGGCGAACGTACAAGCGCGACGCGCGGCGGTGGAGAAGGCGGCGGGACCGTTGGGGTTTCGGGCGACAGTTACGCTGCAAGAAGGTTTGCGGGAGCTGATTCGCTGGCGGTGCAGCATGAAGGCTGCGCCGGTCGTGGTGGAGGCGGCATGAGTACCGTGCTGACGAAGACCGTTCCCGTTGCGCGGCCATCATTCGGAGCGGCCGAGGAACGAGCAGTTGTCGAAGTACTAAGGAGCGGCTGGGTAAGCCAAGGTCCGCGCGTGGCGGAATTCGAGCGGCGTTTTGCCGAGTACGTGGGTGCACGGGAAGCAGTTGCCGTTTCCTCGTGCACGACCGCTTTGCACCTGGCGCTCGTAGCTGCGGGTGTCCGTCCCGGAGACGAGGTATTGTGCCCCAGCCTGTCTTTTGTCGCCACCGCCAACGCGATTGTCTACGCAGGCACCAAGCCGGTTTTCGTTGACATCGATCCGTTCACCTTCAATCTCGATCCAAATCGCATCGAGAGTTCGATCACACCGCGGACGAAAGCAATTCTCGCAGTCCACCAGATCGGCCTGCCCTGCGCCTTGCGGGAGATCTCCGAGGTAGCTGTCCGGCGGGGCCTGATTCTCGTCGAAGACGCTGCGTGCGCGATTGGGTCGGAATACGAAGGCAAGCGTATCGGGTCACCGCACTCGTCGATGGCGTGCTTCAGCTTTCATCCTCGGAAGATCTTGACCACCGGGGAAGGTGGCATGATCACGACCGCCGACAGCGCCGTAGCGGCCCGCATGCGCAGACTGCGACAGCATGCGATGAATGTATCGGATCTCGCCCGCCACAGTGCGACCCAGGTCGTGTTCGAGAGCTACGATGAGGTCGGTTACAACTATCGGATGACCGATTTGCAGGCCGGGATCGGCCTCGTACAGTTAGAGCGATTGCCGGGCATGCTGGCAAAGAGACGGTCACTGGCTTTACGGTACTCCGAGCGGCTATCGGCAATTCCCTGGCTCGTTGTCCCCATGGAGCCAGCGAACTGCCGCCACAATTTCCAGTCGTACATGGTTCGGTTACAAAGCGACGCGCCGGTCACTCGCGACCAGTTGATGCAGGAACTACTGAGCCGGGGAGTGGCTTCCCGCAAGGGAATCATGGCGATTCACCGCGAATTGCCGTATCAGGATGCGCGGTGGGAGTCGCAGCTACCGGTCACAAATCTGGTCACCGACACGGCACTGGTACTGCCACTGTTCTACGAGATGACGGAAGAAGAACAGGACTACGTGATTGAGTGCCTCGAGCAGATTGGCAATCGAGAGTGATCCGCGAGCAAGGTCCTGCGCAGGTAGTGGTTCCATTCGTGATTGCCGTATTTGAGCCCTCGTACCCTTTTTCTATCAACGTCAGCACATTTGTACCCTGAGCATTGTTTTGTAGCCCCCGGGAGTCAGACTAAGGGGCAGGAGAGTTCGGCCGTGAAGCATCCGCTTGTCGATATCGCCGCGCCTTGCGGTCCTTCAAACATAATTGATATGGATCGTCCCATCCTTGAAGAAGAGTCATTCCATCGGGCCATATCCCTAGAGAGAAAAAGAGCTGAGCGCTCGCGAAGATCATTTCTCCTTATGCTCCTGGACCTCCGCAGCGTACTGGTCGGGGACGGCAGCGAGAAGATACTCCACAAGATCTTTTCATCGCTGGCGACGTCGATCCGGGAACCGGACATCACGGGCTGGCATAAGAACCGCGCTGTTCTCGGCGTTATGTTCACGGAGATTCCGACCGAGAGTCGCACGTCAACCGTCGGCGCCATGCTCTCTAGGATGAGTGGAGTTCTCTATAACAGCCTGTCATTTGACCAGTTCAGCCAAGTGACGATCTCGCACTATGTGTTTCCCGAGGAGTGGGATTGCGACGTACAGCAAAGGCCGAGTGACCCGGCGCTATACCCTGACCTTGCGAAACGTGCCAGCGGAAGCAAGCTGTACTTGGCGGCGAAGAGAGCGATGGATGTTGTGGGAAGCGCTGCTGGGCTCCTGATCTTTGCGCCACTCTTTCTGACCATTGCTTTGGCAATCAAACTGACCTCGAAAGGACCGGTATTTTTCCGCCAACAACGCATCGGGCAATTCGGCACACCTTTTGTGTTCTTAAAATTCCGAACGATGTATCTTAACAACGATCCCAAGATTCACTTGGACTACATCAGGCAATTGATCTCGGGCAAAGCCGAAAGGCAACCCAGCAATGGCAACGGCCAGGGTGTCTACAAGCTGACTGCGGATCCGAGGGTGACTCGCGTCGGCGCACTCCTTCGAAGGACCAGCTTGGACGAGCTTCCCCAGTTCGTTAACGTACTTCGCGGAGAGATGTCGTTGGTAGGGCCGCGACCGCCGATTCCATATGAGGTCGACAGGTATCAGACTTGGCATCGCCGCCGCGTCCTGGAAGCGAAACCAGGTATTACCGGACTGTGGCAAGTCAGCGGTCGTAGCCGCGTCGGATTCGACGAGATGGTTCGGCTGGATGTCCGCTACGCCATGCAGCGATCGTTCTGGCTCGACCTGAAGATCCTGCTGCTGACTCCGCGGGCAGTGATTCTAGGGGAAGGCGCATTTTAGGCAGATGTCTCCCCGATCGGAGTGTTGAGAGCAAGAGTTGGCGTCTCCCCCTGCGACCTCGAAGGTCAAACACATACCAAATTCAAGGAAAAAACAAATGACGAATGACGCAAAAATACCTTTCTTAGACTTAATCAGCACGCACGCCGAGCTGACGGAAGAACTGGTTGCAGCTTTCCGGGAGGCACTAAAGACCGCAGGGTTCATTGGTGGACCTGTGGTCGAGGGCCTGGAACGCGAGTTCGCTGCATTCTCGGATGCCCGGTTCTGTGTCGGCGTGGGCAGCGGAACCGATGCCCTTCGGTTCGCACTGTCCGCGGCCGGCGTACGAGCGGGGGATTCTGTCGTCACTGTTCCGAACACTTTCATTGCGACGACGGAGGCGATCTCGCAAGTGGGAGCTCTGCCCGAGTTTGTCGACGTCGAGGAACGCACATCCACGATGGATCCCGACAGGCTGCAGACCTTCCTGGAAGCTCATTGTATGCAGGGTCCTTCTTCGAGGCGGTTGATTTCGAAGCGCACGGGACGCCCGGTTACGACCATTGTCCCCGTTCACCTCTACGGCCACCCCGCTGACATGGATCCGATCATGGAACTAGCGGAACGCTACAACTTGATCGTTGTGGAAGATGCATGTCAGGCTCACGGAGCCGAATATTTCTCCGCCCGCAGCAATCGCTGGATGAAAGCTGGTTCCATCGGCCAAGCTGGAGCATTCAGCTTCTATCCCGGAAAGAACCTCGGCGCCTGCGGCGAGGCTGGCGCGATTACAACAAACGATGAAGAAATCACGCGTAAGTGCCGAATGATTCGTGACCACGGGCAAGCCAAGAAGTACTACCACGACCTGGAAGGCTACAACGGCCGGCTGGATGCTGTTCAGGCCGCATTCCTGAGGATAAAACTCAAGCACCTGTCGAAGTGGAATGAGCAGCGTCGGGAGCGTGCACAGGTTTACGGAAACCTGCTCTCCGAGCTTGGAGAGAGCGCGATTCTGCCGGTCGCAGCACCCTGGGCGAAGGCGATCTATCACCTCTACGTGATTCGTGTCGAGGACCGCGACGATCTCATCGCGAAGCTCGCTGCGGACAATATTGGAACCGGCATCCACTACCCGATCCCGCTTCACCTCCAGAAAGCCTACGCCCACTTAGGACACAAAGAAGGAGACTTCCCGGTGTCTGAGCGTCTCGCGCGAGAGATCGTGTCGCTGCCCATGTATCCAAGTCTCACCGAAGAACAACAGCATCGGGTCTGCGAAAGAATCCGGCAAATCCTTTCCGAACAGGCAGCGAGCAAGGGCAGCCGACCTGTGTTAGTGGCGTCTTAACGGTAGTACGGCACCCTCCCCCCTCTGACCTCTTCTGAGGGATTCGTCTGCTCGGTTTTCTTACATGATTCCGATCACCATCCGTGGAAATGGCGAACTGGCGGTCTCCCGGTGCACCTGCGCGGGGGCTGGCGTCGCAGGCGTTCTTCATACTCCGTCTGCTTCGCTCAGGCCGCTGCGAGAGCACGCCCGTGGGGCGGACGAGGGGAAGGGTAGCTACGGCCAGATTCTCAAGTCCTCGGCATTCATTGGTGGGGCACAGGTTGCCAATATTGCGATCGGCATCGTTCGCACCAAGGCGATGGCATTGCTGCTGGGCCCGTCCGGATTCGGTTTGTTTGGTCTCTACGGGTCCATCGCAAATCTCGCCCAGAGCGTCGCCGGCATGGGTGTCAACAGCAGCGGAGTGCGCCAGATCGCCGAAGCTGTCGGGTCGGGCGACCGGAATCGCATTGCGCAAACCGCCGCGGTGCTCAAACGGACATCGATCTTGCTGGGACTGCTGGGTGCCGTCTTGCTGGTCGTGTTCTCCCGACGCATTTCTGCGCTGACGTTTGGCAGTGCGGATCGGGCGGGCGCGGTTTCGCTTCTGTCGATGGCCGTCCTTTTCACCCTGGTGGCCGGCGGCCAGGGAGCCTTGATCCAGGGCATGCGTCGCATCGGCGACCTGGCCAAGATGAATGTCCTGGGAGCTCTTTTCGGAGTCTGCACCAGCATTCCGCTGGTGTATTTCTTCCGGGAAAAAGGAGTCGTGCCATCGCTAGTCAGCGTCGCCGCCATGACGATTCTGGCCTCATGGTGGTACAGCCGAAAGATCCAAGTACAACCTTCGCCGGTCTCGTTCTCCCAGGTCCGGCACGAAACGTCGGCTCTGCTGAAGCTGGGCTCCGCATTCATGGCCAGCAGCCTGATGACCATCGGAGTCGCCTACTTCGTCCGAATCATCGTTTTGCGCAAGATCGGCTTCGAGGCTACAGGGCTGTACCAGTCCGCGTGGACGCTGGGCGGGCTTTACGTCGGTTTCATCCTGCAGGCCATGGGAGCGGACTTTTATCCCCGCTTAACCGCCAGTATTCACGACAACACGAAGTGCAACCGCCTGGTGAACGAGCAGACTTTGATAGGCATGTTGTTAGCCGGCCCGGGCGTGTTGGCTACCCTCACGTTTGCACCACTGGTGATCACGCTGTTCTACTCCGCGAAGTTCGGCGCTGCGGTCGAAGTCCTACGTTGGATTTGTCTGGGCGCCATGCTGCAGGTGATAACCTGGCCGATGGGATTCATCGTCGTTGCCAAGGGCCGGCAAGGATTGTTTTTTCTGAGCGAACTCGCTTGGACCATCGTAGCGGTCGGTCTGGCCGCGTTGTGTGTTAGGCGATACGATCTGAAAGGAGCGGGCATCGCGTTCTTCGGCTCTTATGTGTTCCATGGATTTCTGACGTACCCGGTCGCCCGCATGCTTAGCGGTTTTCGCTGGTCAGCCCGAAACTGGAGAACAGGCTCGTTCTTCTCGGTCTTGATAACAGTTGTCTTTTGCAGTTTCTACAAGCTTCCATTCGTCGCAGCAGTCGCTGTTGGAGGGCTATCTCTGGTGGTTAGCTGTGTCTACTCGATCCGGCTGCTGTTTAAACTGGTTTCGGTGGCTCACCTTCCCATTTCCATTCAGAGACTGATGGCTGGCTTCGGCTTGATGCCACCCAGCCAGGGAGCAGTCGGCAGCAGTCAATAGCGCATTTCCCACGAAGAGAGAACTGAACCGAGAAGGCATGCACCCAATTACCTCCAAGCCGAGGTTGGCGTTCTTCCAATACAAATACGACCGTCGTCTCCCCGCCTTTCTTCTGATGCACGCACGGGAGCACGCAAGCTGCCTCTCACAGTTCTTTGACGTTACGGTGATCGATGAAGACTGCGATTACCAAGAAGTCTGTGAGCGATACCTGCCTGACGTCGCGGTGTTTGAGAGTGGCGTTCCATTCGCGTCTTGCCGTCAACCTAGAATTACAAATACTTGGGCGCACCCCCAGGTGCTCAAAGTAGGCCTCCTCAATGCAGACGCGTTCGGCGAAGGCCGCGCCGGATTTCTCTCGGATATGGATCACTGGGGAATCGAGACCTTCTTCGCAATCGCCACCACCGCCGCCGAACATAATCCAGAAATCGCCGACGATCTTTTCATCTGGCCGAATTCGGTAGACGCCACCCTGTACAAGGACTATGGACAGTCGAAGAACATTCCGGTCTTGTTCACCGGCAACAAAAACGCACTCTATCCTTGGCGGCAACAGATCCTCCGGCTTGTATCGACGAACTATCCGTCACTCATTTGCCCTCATCCCGGGTACAGTCCTCTCCAGGCCGCAACCCAAATGATGGTGGGAGAACCTTATGCCCGGATGCTGAATGCTTCGTTCTTTGTGCCAGCCTGCGGCACGGTTGCCCGGGAAGTGATCAGAAAGCATTTCGAGATTCCAGCGTGTCGATCGTGCTTAATCACCCAACGGTCGGACGGGCTCGAAGCTGCTGGGTTTGTGGACATGGAGAACTGCGTATTTGCCGAAGGTGCGGACGTGTTAGACAAGCTAGCATTTCTATTCGCCCACCCTGACCGTTTGCAGGCTATAACCGACGCGGGTTCTCAACTTGTTCATTCCCGTCACACGAGCAAGCAACGAGATCAAGTCCTGCAGTGGTTTACACTGCGAAAGACGCTTGCTCCCAACACCAAGATCGTTCAGCCCAATCCCTTTGGGCCACTGTCGGTCGTGGGTGAAGCGGTCCGCACAGCGAACAATCACCTCCCCGCGGCAGGATCACTCCTTGACCTCCTTCGTGAAGGGGATGAACTGCTCTGGAAGGGTGAGTACACCAGAGCGGAGACGCTTTATCTCAAGTGCGTGAACTATTACCGATGGATGCCTGAGCCACAACTAAGACTGGCACTGTGCAGTCTCTACGTGGGAAATGCAAAATCGGCGCTCCACTGGATTACTAAGCCGATTCAGTGCACGCTCGCGGAATACAAGGCCACCGATCCTGATCCCGTTGAGTGGTCCTATCTGATCGTAACCTTGCTTTGCCTTGGGCGAACAAGGGATGCACAGGAGCGGGCTGGACAATTTCCGTGGTTGCACCATACGGAACTCGATCGGGTCCGGTTCGTCATTGAATCTATAGACAACGCTGTTGCGGCCGTTGCCGTCCAGAACAGCTGGAAGCAAGGGCAACGTCGCAGCATTCATCGCTTGCCGAGCCGAGACTTCAAGGAATGGACCCGGCATCTCATCGCCATGCTCACCGCCTGCGGTCAGACCGACCTAGCGCAGAAGGTCAAGGCCTGCATGGCGGCGGAGACCGTGGCCGTGATCCAGGACAAGAGAGCTGGAGCAGATTACTCCGAAGGACGACTCGGGGTCCGTCCGCCTAAAAACCACAAAGGTGCGGCCAATGCGTTTAAGAGAAGGCTGTTCTTTTCAAACGCCAAAATGGCGTTGAAACAGCCGGTGAAAAACATTTTGCGCCGTGCAGAGGTGAAATACGGCGATTTTCTACCTGACCGCCTGAAGCGGCACGAAAATGACGAATACGGGCGCGCTCTTCAGGAGTGGGCAACGGCGGACACATTTCGCACGGCTCTCATTGTCGGTGCTGAGCCTGGGGAAGAAGCCACTCGGGCGCTGTTAGCGGCCGCGCAGACGAGCAAATCCGGGGCGTCGATCTTCGGCATCAGCGTGTCCAGCCGCAAGGGGAACCGCCTGGATCATGCCTTCACGGAGTGGCACCAGTTGCGACCATCCTCTCCGGAGTTGCTTGCTGCAGAACTCGGCCGGGTCGTCACCGAGATTGGCGATAAACACAGAATCGAGCATTTCGACGTTTTGGTCATCGATGGCTCCGAGTTGAGGGACCGGTTGGATGTCACTGATGTCCTCGATCAGCCAATGCGAGCGGCGACGTATATTGTGCTCGACGATATCAACACACAGGGCAATCACGACAATTACACCAAGCTCCTCGAGGACCCGCGATATTTTCTGGTGGATCACGATCTCAATCGACAGAATGGGTACGCGATCTTCGAAAGGGCATCCTGTAAGGACGCCGACGTTGAGAGCGCATCAGCATCGTCAATTCTGGACGTTGAATCGAATGGGCTCCGCGCCATTTAGTCTCCCCCAGCTGCGATGGAAAGAAGCAAAGGAAATATCTGGCCGTCCGCCGCTTTTGAGGGAAGTTTCAGCTTCATAGCGGGAACCCCACGTCCATGTGTCCGGAGACCCCTGCTATGCCTCGAGTAACCGTTGTGATGGCTGTGTACAACGCTGCGCGGTTTCTGCGTGAGGCTGTCGCCAGTGTTCTGGCACAGACCTACCGCGATTTTGAGCTGGTCGTTGTCGACGATTCCTCCCGCGACGATTCACTCTCGATTCTCCAGAGCTTCGTCGACCCACGGATGCAGATCATCAGACATCCCACCAACATGGGCGCGGCGTTGTCACGCAACGATGCCTTGGCCGCGGCGCGCGGCGAATTGGCGGCCATCATGGATGCCGACGACGTGTGCGCGCCCACCAGACTCGAGAGGCAGGTGGCCTTTCTCGACGCGAATCCGCCGGTGGGTCTGGTTGGATGTGGCGTATATAACAACATCGATGTGAGCGGGGGGGTACTTTTCACGTCCTACCTGCCTGAAGATAATGAAGCGATCCAAAGAACTCTGGTGGAGCAGTGGTGCTTCCTGCATCCCTCAATCATGTTCAGAAGAGCGCTTTACGAGGCTGTCGGCGGGTACCGAAAAGCGTTCGAGCCTGCTGAGGATCACGATTTCATCCTGCGCATCCTAGAGCACTGTCAGGCACATAACCTCTACGAGCCTCTCGTCAGCTACCGTCTGAATCCACAAGGCCTTTCCGTTATCGGCCATCAGTACATCAACGAATTGGGCGAGGCCGCGATGCGGCTGGCGCGGCAGAGACGCAGCGGTCAACCGGAGGATCTCGACGCCGAGGTGGCCCGTCTGTTGGAACTGAAGCGAAGGCGGAAGGTGGCGGGCGGCCTCGCCGGGTTCGAACAAAAAGTTCGCGATTCCTTGTACGCCGCCAATCGCTATTACGGGTTCGGCTGCCGCGAATTCTGCGCGGGGCGTCTCGAAAGGGCACGGCGGTGCTTCGTGCGGTCGCTGCGTACCAACGTTCTGTTCGTGAAATCCTGGATCGGTATCGCGCTTTCGCTGGTGCCCTTCGCGGCCAGCCGGATGAAGTTCTTGTTCCGGTCTTCCATGCAGCAGAACCAGGAACTGAGCCGGTTGCGTCCGCCCGCCAATGCAGACCCTAGCCGCATGGCGGCCGCCGTCGACAGCACTGGTTGTTAGCATCCGTCCGGTGATCCCAAAGCATCCATGAAACTCCTCGACCTCTACTATCTGATCAAGCCGGCGATCCCGCGTGGCCTCCGCATGCGGCTCAGAACGCACGTCGCCTCTCGACAGCGTCAGCGCAGCGCGAACGTCTGGCCGATCAACGAGTCGGCGGCGCAACGGCCGGAGTGGTGGTCCCCATGGCCGGGAGGTAAGAAGTTCGCCTTCGTCCTGACCCACGATGTCGAGGGCAAGAGGGGAATGGAGCACTGCAAGGCCCTAGCCGAACTAGAGATGGATCTCGGTTTCCGCTCATCCTTCAACTTCGTTCCTGAAGGAGAATACGAAACGCCCTCTTGGTTACGCTCGTTTCTCACCGACCGCGGCTTCGAAATCGGGGTCCACGATCTGCACCATGACGGTACCCTGTACCGATCGAAGGCCGAGTTCAGCGCCGCGGCCAACCGCATCAACGAGCACCTTCGGCATTGGCAGGCGGCAGGATTCAGGTCTGCGTTTATGTTCCACAACCTCGAATGGCTGAAAGAACTCAACGTGCTGTACGACCTCTCAACGTTCGATACGGACCCTTTCGAGCCTCAGCCAGACGGTACCAACACGATCTTCCCTTTCTGGGTGGGGCGATCGGATGGGAGCGGCTACGTCGAACTGCCGTATACGCTGCCGCAGGATTCGACCCTTTTCCTGGTCCTAGGCGAGAAAACGAACGATATCTGGAAGCGGAAGCTCGATTGGGTGGCGCACCATGGAGGAATGGCGCTCGTCAACGTGCATCCGGACTATCTTGCGTTCGGAGAACGGGCAGGTCGCGCGGAGTTTTCCGTGGATCTATACATAGAGTTCCTCACTCATGTCTTGGCAGAGTTCGGGGACGAAGCCTGGTATGCATTGCCACGCGCCGTCGCAGAATTTGTGCGGGAATCGCGGTTCTCGACGGAACGTGCTGAGCAGATGACGAAGGCGATTGCCGAGGAGGTGCTGTGAAGGTTTATACGATCGACCCGCTGCGCGACCCTCGGTGGGCTGAATTCATCAACCGCCACAGTTCCGCGTCTGTCTTTCACAGCCCATCATGGCTGGAGGCCGTGCGACGGACGTACGGGTATACGCCCGTGGTGTACACGACGTCTCCGCCGTCTGCGCCGCTCTCGAACGGCATCGTGCTCTGCGAAATCCGCAGCTGGCTGACGGGCCACCGCATGGTGTCCGTTCCTTTCTCCGATCATTGCGAACCACTGCTGGACAGCCCTGATGCCGGCTGCGCGATCGTGGAGGAACTAAGGAAAGCCGTAGCTGCGGGCAAGTGGAAGTACCTTGAGTTGAGACCCATGAGCGAATGGCCCGCTCTCAACGGCGCTGTCAAATCTATTTTTTATTTTCACATGCTCGATCTCAGGCCCTCGGAAGACGAACTCCTGAGGCAGACACATAAAACGTGCGTTCAGCGGGCGATAAGGCGGGCAGACCGGGAAGGACTCGTGTATGAAAGCGGCAACTCAGAACGCCTGCTGCATGCGTTTTACCGCCTGATGGTGCAGACCCGCCGCCGACACCAGTTGCCACCACAGCCTCTCCAATGGTTTAGGAACGTGGCCGCCTGTATGGGCGACCGGCTGCAAATCCGCGTGGCGTTCAAGGACGGGAAAGAAATTGCCAGCATATTGACCCTGCAGCATAAGGATGTCGTCGTCTACAAATACGGCTGTTCCGACACGGCATTCCAGAATCTTGGGGGTACCCAGTTCCTCTTCTGGAAAACGATCGTTGAGGCCAAGGCTGCAGGCTTGACCTGCATCGATTTTGGCCGTTCCGACGCTGATAATCCCGGGCTCATTGCATTCAAAGACCGCTGGGGCGCGAAGTCTTCGCAACTCACCTATCTCCGCTGGTCCAGAAAGCCGGCGCCGGACGTGACCAGTCGGCGTTCATCTGGTCTCGTCAAACAGTTCTTTGCGCTCATGCCAGACGCCGTTCTGCAGGCGACGGGCCGTATTCTGTACCCCCACGTCGGCTGACACACACACCACCTCGAAATCGCAAGTCATATGGCCACGAAATCCGATCCATCATAGGTGAACAAATGAACGTTTGCATGTTGGCATACGCGCACTACATCAACGATGCCCGAATCAAATCGTATGTGCGTACGCTCGAGAGCCAGGGACACCGGGTTGACGTTATTGCTCTGCAGGCAGACGGTGAAGCAGCGGTGCAAGCCCTGCCGGCCGGTACTATTTTTCGGATCATGGGCAAGTACCAGGGCCAGAGCACACTCATGTATTTTTGGTCCTATCTGAAATTTTTCGTGAAGTCGTTCGTCCTGCTGGCTCGCCGGTCGTTCCGCCACCATTACGACGTTGTGCACGTGCACAACATGCCGAACGCGCTGGTGTTTGCCGCCGCCGTTCCCAGGATGCTCGGAGCCAGGTTGATGCTGGACGTGCACGATCTCATGCCTGTCAACTACATGGCGAAGTTCGACGCCGGAGAAAACGATCTGCCGGTCCGACTCTTGAAGATTGAGCAGCGGCTGTCGGGAATGTTTGCCGATCACTTGTTCTGCGCGGACGACAACCAGCAGGACTATCTCGCACAACACTGCGGAGTTCCACGACAGAAAATCACCGTGCTCATGAACCTCCCCAACGTGGAGCTGTTCAAGCCGCTGACGATGGAGAAAAAGAGCGAGGTGTTCCGAATCGTCTATCACGGTACGATTGCGCACCGTTTGGGGATCGACCTCATTGTGAAAGCGATGGCCCGAGTCGCCGACCGCATTCCGGCAGAGCTATGGATCTACGGCTCAGGCGACTACCTGCCCGAAGCGCTGGCATTGACGTCGCAGTTGCACCTTGAAGTGAAGGTCCATTTCAGCCGAACGTTTTTCCCGGTGGAACAGATACCGGAGATGGTCTGCGGTATGGATCTGGGTATCATTGGCAACCGGCGCAACCTGGCCTGCGACAGGTACATGCTCCCGGTGAAGTTGCTGGAATATGTGTATCTTGGCGTTCCGGTTGTGGCGCCGCGTCTGGGCGTGATTAACCGCTATTTCGACGACACCATGATCCGGTACTATGACCCCGAAAACGTAGAGCAGATGGCCGACTCAATCGTGGAGTTGTTCCACGACCGAGAGAAGCGTGAGGGTCAGGCGCGCGCGGCCGCAACGTTTTATTCGAAACACAGCATCCAAGCCCAGGCGGAACGCTATCTCGAACTGTTGGCGCCGACTGGGGTCAGCAGCCTACGGGCTGGCACCGAGCGCCACGCGTGATCGAATCCGCACCAGTTCCGTTCCTCGCT
>Ga0075030_100000366_pt1 | contig 38882 bp, 38 predicted proteins | sample LitLauG_LLR_2012_FD_71393 | JGI IMG/M metagenome (GOLD analysis project Ga0075030, IMG submission 71393) | Freshwater sediment microbial communities from Pennsylvania, USA - Little Laurel Run_MetaG_LLR_2012 | ecosystem: Environmental > Aquatic > Freshwater > Creek > Sediment | place: USA...
CCCCGAGGCGCCCGACCTGGCGCCACGTGCACGCGGCGACTGCGCGCCGGAGTGCTCAGCGAGCGGCCGCGACCTGCCCGTGGCCCCAGTCGTCCTCGTCGTACTCGTCGTCGAACTGGTCGTAGGCGTCGTCACCGAAGGTCGGCATGACGACGCGCGCGACGGGCGTCAGCGACGTGTCGTAGGACTCCGACGCGGCGCCGTAGAGCCCGGTGTTCGACGCATAGAGCATCAGGCCGAGGTAGCCCACGGCAGCGAGGATCGCGAGGAAGGTTCCCGCCCACAGAAGGCCCAGTCCGGGGAGCAGGCCCAGGATGAACGTCGCCGCGATCGCGATGCCGAGACCGACCAGGATCCGACGGCGTCGCATGCCCGCACGCTCCGGCGGAAGGCCCACCGTGACGTCGACGCTCCCTCGGCGGGCATAGCGCACGTCGTCGTGGCGATCCGCGCGGGCGTGCCGTCCGCGCGGCGTCGCCGGAATCTCTTCGTCGAACTCGTCGAACTCGTCGAACTCGTCGAACTCGTCGTAGCGCGGGGCGCGGACCGTGCGCGCGCGCACGACCGGCTCGAAGGCGGCGTCCTCGCTGCGCCACGGGTCGTCCCACGGCGCGTCATCGTCGTACCCATCGTCATGTGGATCGACGTAGCGGTCGTCGTAGCGCATCGTGGACTCCTTGTCTGTCGGGCCCGAGGTGACCAGCACGAGCCTGGGAACCGAGGAGGGGCGGGGGCGTGCCTCCCGCTCCGTCGCAGCCTCCTCCTCGCCGTCGAGCCGGTAGGCCGGCTCGACGATCTTCGGGCCCGTGTGTTCGAGGCCGCGAAGCTGGCGGTGAAAAGAAGCGATGGAGGTGGTCGGCTGGTGGTGACGGATCCATCGGACGACGCCGGGGGCCAGGAGTGCGGCCCAGAGGGCGAGGATGATCAGAGCCCAAATCACCGCTAGTGCCTCGTCCCCCCTTGTTCCATTGGGGGGAAACGCTACCGACGGGTAGGGCGAAAGTGGTGGATTCTTCGGGCGCGAGCGGCGCCCGAGCGGCTCAGCCGTGCAGCCCGCACTCTTCCTTGTCCGAGTCCGACCATCGACCCGCTCGCCGTGACTCCCCGGGGGCGACCGGCCGGGTGACCGGCGCGCAGCCGATGGACGCGTAGCCCCGCTCCCACAGCGGGTGCGACTCGAGGCCCTTGTCGCGCAGGTAGTACGCGATGTCGTCATCGGTCCACGTGGCCAGCGGGTTGCACTTGACGAGCCCGAATCGCTCGTCCCACGAGACGATCGGGACGTTGACCCGGGTCGGCGCGTCGACGCGCTTGAGTGCCGTCAGCCACGCGTCGCGGCCCTCGAGGGCCCCGGCGAGGGGCACGACCTTGCGCAGCTCGCAGCACCTCGCGGTGCCGCACGGCCACGCCTCCGCCTCCGGCGGCGGGGTGGTCGTCGTCAGGTTCACTCCCCGCTGCTCGCAGAACCGGTGGGCGAACTCGAGGGTCTCTGGGAAGTGGAACCCGGTGTCCAAGAAGATGACCTCGATCCCGGGCTCGCAGGTCACCGCGAGGTCGACGAGGACCAGGTCCTCGAAGGAGCACGCCATCGCGACGTTGCCCGAGAAACGCTCGATGGACCACTGGATGATCTCGGACGGCGCTGCGGTCTCGAGGCGGCGGTTCGCGGCATCGAGCTCATCGAGCAGCACGGTTGCGGGGGCGTCCATGACGTCTCGCTTCGGTCGTTTGGGGGCGCTACGACTATAGTTGCGGCTGCGGAAATGCCCGCGAGCCCCACCGTGGCGCGCGCTGGCGATCCAGACCCAGATGACGCCGACGACACCCGCACCTGAAGGCACCGCGGCGTCCCCAAGGGTGGACCATCTCGACCTGCTCGAGTCGCTCGCGATCTTCATCATCCGAGAGGTCGCCGCGGAGTGCGAGCGACCCGTCCTGCTGTTCTCGGGCGGCAAGGACTCCGCGGTGCTGCTCCACCTCGCCGTGAAGGCCTTCGCTCCCGCGCGCCTCCCGTTCCCGGTCATGCACATCGACACGGGGCACAACTTCCCCGAGGTCATCGACTATCGCGACCGCCAGGCCGAGGCCGCGGGTGCGCGCCTCGTGATCGCCTCCGTGCAGGCGTCGATCGACGCGGGACGCGTCATGGACCCCGGCGAGGGTGCGTCGAGGAACCGGATCCAGTCGACGACCCTGCTGGATGCGATCAACGAGCACCGCTTCGACGCGGCCTTCGGCGGCGCGCGGCGCGACGAGGACAAGGCCCGGGCAAAAGAGCGCGTGCTCAGCTTCCGGGACCGCTTCGGTCGCTGGGACCCGCGCCGGCAGCGACCGGAGCTGTGGCAGCTGTACCAGGGCAAGGTCAACCCCGGAGAGCATCTCCGCGCGTTCCCGCTGTCGGACTGGACCGAGCTCGACATCTGGCAGTACATCGAGCGCGAGCGCATCGAGCTGCCGACGATCTACTTCGCCCACGAGCGGCTGGTGGTCAATCGCGACGGCATGCTGCTCGCGGTCTCCCAGTGGGTGTCGCCACAGGGCGAGGAGGTGGCCGAGCGTGTCGTCGTTCGGTACCGCACGGTCGGCGACGCGACACTGACCGGGGCGGTCCGCTCCGAGGCTGCGACGGTCAGCGAGATCATCGAGGAGATCGCCACCGCGCGGGTCTCGGAGCGCGGCGCGACGCGCGGCGACGACAAGTTCTCCGAGACCGCGATGGAAGACCGCAAGCGAGAGGGCTACTTCTAGCCATGCCCACCGACAACCCCGTGATGGACCTCCTGCGCTTCGCCACGGTCGGGTCCGTCGACGACGGCAAGTCGACGCTGATCGGCCGGCTCCTCGTGGACACCCGCCAGCTGTTCGACGACCAGCTCGAGGCGGTCGCGCACGCCTCGGTCAACCGCGGCGTCGGCGACCTCGACCTCTCGTTCGTGACCGACGGGCTGCGCGCCGAGCGCGAGCAGGGGATCACCATCGACGTTGCCTACCGCTACGCGGCCACCCCCACGCGAAAGTTCATCATCGCTGACTGCCCCGGGCACGTGCAGTACACGCGCAACATGGCCACGGGCGCGTCCACGGCGGACCTCGCGCTCGTCGTGGTCGACGCGACCGCGGGGCTCAAGGAGCAGACGCGGCGCCACGTCTGCATCGCGGCGCTCCTCGGTGTGCGGCGCGTGATCGTCGCCGCCAACAAGATGGACCTCGCCGAGTGGGCGCGCGATCCCTACGACGAGATCGTCGCCGACGTCACCCAGCTGGCGGCGCAGCTCGACATCGAGGCCCCGCTCGTCGTCCCCGTCTCCGCGCTGCACGGCGACTACGTCGTCGAGCCGTCCGACGCCGCGCCCTGGTACGAGGGGCCCTCGGTGCTCGGTGCGCTCGAGGCGGCGCCCGCGGGCGGATGGGCCGGCGAGGGCATGGTCGGCTCGCGCCTCCCGGTGCAGTGGGTGCTGCGGCACCCCACGGGCAAGCGGACCTATGCGGGGATGGTCGACGGCGCGGCCCTGTCGCCGGGGGACGAGGTCATGCTGCTGCCCGAGGGCATCAGGACCACCGTGCGCCGTGTCGCCACCGCTGACGGCGACCTCGCCGTCGCGCCCGTCGGCCGCTGCGTCGACGTCGACCTCGCCGACGACACACCGGCGGGACGCGGCGACATGCTCGCCGGTGCGCCGCTGCCCGAGGTGACCGACCGCATCGTGGCCACCGTGTGCTGGTTCGGCGAGGAGCCCCTCACCACGGGCCAGCGCTTCCGCGTGAAGCACACGACGCGCTCGACAGTGGGCTTCATCGAGCACGTCGACTCGGTCGTCGACGTGAACAACCTGACCCTCGTCGACGGCGACTCGCTCGAGGCGAACGACATCGGCATCGTCACGATCACGACCGCCGACCCGCTCGTCGTCGACCCCTACCGCTCGAACCGCATCACCGGGAGCTTCGTGCTCGTCGACGAGCGGACGAACGCGACGCTCGCCGGCGCGATGGTCGGCACACCGGGATTCGCTCGGCACTAGCGGGGCGCGCCGTGCCGAGGTCCGCCCACGCCCTGCGCCGCCACGCCCCCGGGGCCTCGTCATGAGCGAGCTGTCGAGCGCCGCGGGCACGCCGACGGACGAGGGGGTGCGTTCGGAACCCGTGCGCGTCGCCCCCGTGGCGTCACTGTTCGAGCGCGCGCTCCCCTACCTCGTGTGCACGGCGATCCTCGTCGTGCTCAGCGTGTGGATGAACGCCAACGTCTGGCTCCACGGTCATGTCTCGACGACGATCGTCTCGCGCCAGGGCGACGTCGCCGAGCAGCTGTGGTTCCTCGCCTGGCTCCCTCACGCCCTCGTGCACCTCCAGAACCCGTTCTTCACGACGCGGGTCTTCGCCGGCTCGAGCGGCGTCAACGTCCTGGACAACACGTCGATCTTCCTGCCCTCGCTCGTGCTCGCGCCCGTGACCTTGGTATCGGGACCGGTCGCGGCCTACAACGTGGGGCTCCTGCTCGCACCGGTCGTCACCGGGCTCGCCATGTTCGCGCTGGTCCGCCGCCTCACCGCATCGGTACCCGTCTCGCTCATCGCCGCGGTGCTCTGGGCGTTCTGCCCGTTCATGGTCTCGAACCTCGAGGTCGGCCACTTCCACCTCACGGCGCTGTACTTCCCCCCGCTGGTCGCGCTGCTCGCCGTCAGGCTCCTACGTGACCGCGCGGCCCCTCGAGGTGTCGGGCTGTGGCTCGGCGCGCTCGTCGTCGCGCAGTTCTTCACCGGGTCCGAGATCCTCGCGCTGACCGGCTTCGCCTGCGTGGTGTCGGTCGTCGTCGCGGCCCTGCTCGCGCCGAAGCGCACCGTGCGCGCGGCGCGCGACGTGCTCGCCTGCCTCGCGTGGGCCTGCGTCGTCGTCGTGCCCCTGCTCGCGGTTCCCGTCGCCGTCGAGCTGTTCGGCCCGGGCCACGTCACCGGCCCGATCTGGGGCTTCGAGTCGCTCGGGCCGCCGCTCGCGGCCTACGTGCGCGCGCCGGGCGCCCACGACACGATCGTCGGGTTCGCCCAGGCCGTCGGCTACTACGGGCACGCCGGGCCGCCCCAGGAGTTCGTGGGACTCGGCCTGCTCGTCGTCGCGCTCGCGGTGCTCGCGTCGCGCTGGCGCGACGTGCGGCTCTGGGTGCTGGCAGCGACCGCGGTCGTGCTCGCGGCGCTCTCGTTGGGCCTGCGCCCGCGCTTCGCGTTCGGGGCGCGGCCGTCGTCGAACTGGGGCCCCTGGCGGCTCTTGTACCGGCTGCCGATCCTCCAGCAGATGACGGTCAACCGCTTCGGCGTGCTCGTCGTGTTCTGCCTCCTCGTGATCGCCGCGATCGGCGGCGGCGCGCTCGTGGACCGGGCGCGGCGAGCCGAGCGCGGACCGACGCCCGCGGCGCGCGCCGCGATCGTGGGCGCCGGCGCGCTGCTGATCGCCGTGCCGATCATCCAGACCTTCTCGTTCCCCTTCGTCGTCACGCGCCAGGGCGGCGAGCCGAGCTGGATCCACCGCTACGCCGACGGCCCCCGGCGCGCGCGGAACCTGCTCGTCGTGCCCGTCGAGGGCGCGGCGGCGCTCGCCTGGCAGGCCCAGGAAGGCTTCCGCTTCTCGCTGTCGAGCGGCTACCTCGTCGCGCGGGCACCAGGCTCCACGGCCTCGCAGTGGGCCGTGCCGGCAACGGGCGCGGACGCGACGCTGCGCGCGATGGCGTCCTGGGAGCTCCAGCGCGCGGCGGCGTCACCGGTGGCCGAGCTGCGGGCGCTCGGTGTGGCGCTGCGGCGCCGGGGGGTCACCGACGTCGCCCTGCTCGGCACCCGACAGTGGATCGCGGCCGTCGAGCTCACCGTCGCGACGGGCCGGCGACCGACGCGCCACGGCAACGTGCTCGCCTGGACCCACCTTCGCGGAAGGATCGCGCCCCTCGTCGTCACCGACGCCCAGGTCGCGTCGTGCGTGCGCGTCGCCGCGGCCACGAGGCTCTCCAACGGCGCGACCTGCATCATCGACGCCGCGCGCGGCGGCCCGGCCCGCTGAGCTGGCCCTAGGCCTGGCTCGCGACCATCACGATCCCCGCGACGAGGATCGCCGCGACGGCGACGTCCGTGGCGGCGAGCATCCTGCGGGCCGCGGTGACGCGCGCCGCGGGGTCCGCGTCCAGCGCGGCCGCGACCTGGCGCTGCGCGGGGAACGCGACCGCCTCGAGCGCCACGGCGCCCGCCAGCCACAGCGCGAGCCCGGCGATCACGAAGCCCGAGGCGAGCGTGTCGGCGCCGCGCGAGGCGGCCAGCACCCACAGACCCGTGAGCGGGATCAGGTGCATGGCGCGCCCCGCGAGCTCCCGGCGGCCCGTGAAGGACCGCCGCGACGCCTCGGAGGGGCCGTGGGCGCCCGCGGCGCCCGACGCGGCGGCGCGCAGCGTGAGCACGACGACGAGCGCCGCGACGGCGCTGAGGACGTGGACGACCACGGCGATGTCGAAGCTGCGCGTCGACGCCGCGGCGATCACGCCGAGAGCAGCGCGGCGACGGCGCCGTAGGGGTCCGTCGTGCCGGCGGCGACCTCGGCGGCCGCCGCGTCGAACGCGGGCGTCGAGACGAGGGCGTCGATCGAGCGCGCGAGGCCCGCCGCGGCGATCCTCCGCATCATCGCGGCGGCGCGCGCGAGCGCGCGCGCCTCGCCCGCGGGGCCCCGCAGATGGTCGCGGAACCCGTCGACCGCGTCCAGCACGTCCTCGAGGCCCCGGTCCTCGGTCGCGACCGTCTCGACGATCGGCGGGCGCCAGCCGTCGCGGCGACCGGCGCCGAGGTCGAGCATCTGGGCCAGGTCGCGGCGCGCGTCGGCCGCCCCGGGACGATCCGCCTTGTTCACGATGAACAGGTCGGCGACCTCGAGGATCCCGGCCTTGGCCGCCTGCATCGCGTCGCCCCACCCCGGGGTGACGACCACGGCGGTCATCGTCGTCGTCGACGCCACGTCGAGCTCCACCTGCCCGACGCCGACGGTCTCGACGATCACGAACTCGAAGCGCGCCGCGGACAGCGCGGCGAGCGCGTCGGGGACCGCGACGGACAGACCGCCGTGCTGGCCCCTCGTGGCGAGGGAGCGGATGAAGACGCGCTCGTCGAGCGCGTGCTCCTGCATCCGCACGCGGTCCCCGAGGATCGCCCCGCCGCTGAACGGCGACGTCGGATCCACGCACAGCACGCCGACCTGGGACACCGGCCGTTCGGCGCCGTCGGCGACGAAGCGCTCGAGCGCAGCGGCGATCAGACGGTCGGTCAACGTCGACTTGCCCGCCCCCGGCGCGCCGGTTATGCCGAGCGAGAACGCCGGGGGCGCGGTCCACGTCGCTGCGGCGAGCGTGCGGCTCGCGGCGGAGTCGTTCTCCACGACGCTGAGCAGCCGTGCGAGCGCGACGCGGTCGCCCCCGCGTGCCGCGTCGAGGAGCGCGTCGGGGGCCGCGAGTGCCCTCACGCGCGGACCACATCGGCGCCGAGGCTCCGCAGCGCGCCCGCGAGGTCCTCATAGCCGCGCTCGACGTGCTCGGCGCCGGTCACCTCGGTCTCCCCTTCCGCGGCGAGCCCGGCGAGGACGAGCGCCGCGCCGGCGCGCACGTCGGTGGCCCGCACCCGCGCGCCGACCAGGCGCTCGACGCCGCGGATGACGGCGTGGTGCCCCTCGGTGGTGACCTGGGCCCCGAGGCGTCCAAGCTCGTCGACGTAGCGGAACCGTCCGTCGAAGAGGTTCTCGGTCACGATCGAGGTCCCGTCGGCGATCGAGAGCACCGCGACGAGCAGCGGCTTGTAGTCCGTCGCGACGCCGGGATACGGCAGCGTCTGGATGTCGCACGGCCCGGGCCGCGAGGGGCCCTTGGCCGTCAGCCCCACCTCGCCGGTCACCTCGCAGCCGATCCGCTCGAGCTTGCGAACGAGGGTCTCCATGTGCTCGCGCCGGGCGTCTTCGACGCTGACCTCGCCCCCGGTGATCGCCGCGGCCGCGAGGTACGTCGCCGCCACGACGCGATCGGCCACCACGGTGTGGTCCGCGGGGCGCAGCTCGCCGACGCCCTCGACGACGAGCCGCGAGGTCCCCAGGCCCGTGATCGACGCCCCCATCGCGTTGAGCATCACCGCGAGGTCCTCGACCTCGGGCTCACGCGCGGCGTTGTCGATCACCGTGGTCCCCTCTGCGGTCACCGCGGCCATCAGCAGGTTGTCCGTCGCCGTGTGGCTCGGGTACTCCAAGGTGAGTCGGGCGCCGCGCAGCCGCGGCGCCGTCGCCTCGATGCGGCCCCGGTGCACGCGCACGTCGGCGCCCATCGCCGTCAGCCCCTCGAGGTGGAAGTTCACCGGGCGCGAGCCGAAGTCGTCGCCGCCGGGCAGCGACAGCGCCACGCTCCCGCAGCGCGCGAGCAGCGGCCCGAGCACCACGATCGAGGCGCGCATCTGCTCGACGAGGGCCACGGGCGCCTCCGAGGCGATGCTCGCCGCGGCAGGGACCCCGATCGACAGCTCGTGGTCATCGGCCCAGTGCACCCGGCACCCGAGTGCCCCGAGCAGCGCCGCCATCGCCTCGACGTCGGTGATCCTCGGGACGTTTCGGAGCCGGTGCATCCCCTCGGCGAGAAGGCAGGCGGCCATCTGCTTCAAGACGGCGTTCTTCGCCCCACCGGCCGCCACCGTGCCCGAGAGGGGCCCGCTCGGCTGCACGAGGAACCTGGCCATCCACTGAGTATGGCCGCCCGCACTGGCCCTCCAGCGCCCCCTGGGGGCACCTGGGCGCCCGTCAGGTCAAATGGGCGAGATCCGGGGGGCGCGGGTATCGTTCGGCTGATGAACCACCCCCAGCGGGCACCGGATCGCAACCTCGCTCTCGACCTCATCCGCGTCACCGAGGCGGCCGCCATGGCGTCGGCGCGCTTCATGGGCCGTGGGGACAAGAACGGCGCCGACGCCGCGGCGGTCAACGCCATGCGCGCCGTGCTCGCCTCGGTGCCGATGGACGGCATCGTCGTGATCGGCGAGGGCGAGAAGGACGAGGCCCCGATGCTGTTCAACGGCGAGCGGATCGGCGACGGCACCCCGCCGCAGGTCGACATCGCCGTGGACCCCATCGACGGCACCACGCTCGTCGCCAAGGGGCGCTCGGGCGCCCTGGCGGTGATCGCGCTGTCCGAGCGCGGGACGATGTTCGATCCGGGGCCGTGCGTGTACATGGAGAAGATCGCGGTGGGCCCGAGGGGGCGCGGGGCGATCTCGATCAAGAAGTCCCCCACCGAGAACCTCGAGGCCCTCGCCGAGCAGCTCGAGCAGCCCGTGCGGGACCTCACCGCGGTGATCTTGGACCGCGAGCGCCACGACGACCTCGTCGAGGAGGTCCGCCAGACCGGGGCGCGCGTCCGGCTCCTGGGCGACGGCGACGTCGCCGGCGCGATCTCGACCGCCTGGGACGACGCCGACGGCGACATCCTGTTCGGCATCGGCGGGACGCCCGAGGGCGTCATCGCCGCCGCTGCGCTCAAGTGCCTCGGTGGCGAGATCCAGGGACGGCTGTGGCCGCGCAACGACGAGGAGCGTCGGGCCGCGATCGAGCTGGACTACGACCTCGACACGGTGCTCACCACCGACGACCTCGTCGGCGGCGACAACTGCTTCTTCTCGGCGACCGGGATCACCGACGGCGAGCTGCTCCGCGGCGTGCGGTTCCACGACCACGGCGCGCTGACCCAGAGCCTCGTGATGCGCTCGCTGTCGGGCACCGTGCGCAAGGTCGACGGGTTCCACCGGCTCGACAAGCTCCAGGAGATCAGCTCCGTCGCCTACTAGCCCGCCGCCCGCCCCGCCGTCGCGCGGGGCCCCGGGTACCTAGTGGGTGGGCGCCGCAGCGCCGGCGACCTCGAGGCGAAGCTCCGCGCGCGCGAGTGCGCGCTCGGCGTGCTCGCGCTCGAGCCTGGCGTCCTCGTCGTCGCGCGACGTGAGCGCGGCGATCGCCGCGGACGCGGCGTCGCGCGCGGCGAGGGCGCGTTCGGCGTCGATCGCCCCGACCGGCTCGGCGACGCCCGCGAGCAGGGTGGCGCGCGTGGTCCGATCCGCCGACGTGACGCCCTCGACGAGCCCCTCGGCGGCGCCCGGCGAGGTGTCGACCTGCAAGAACCCGCCGTGCACGCAGAACGCCGCGGTGGTGCCGTCGGGCTGCTCGATGCGGACCACGCCCGCGACGACGTCGCCGACGAGCTGGGTGTGGCCGCTCAGGATCGTGAGGTCGCCGTCACTCGTCCGGCAGATCAGCGCGGTCGCCTCCCCTGCGAACAGGGCGGCCTCGGGGGTCACGAGCTCGGCGGCGAAGGTGTGCTCGTCGGCCATCACTCCGCCAGTTCGCGGGCCTTGGCGAGGACACCCTCGACGCCGCCGACGTTCAAGAAGGCCTGCTCGGGGACGTCGTCGAGGTCCCCGCGGATGAGCGCCTCGAAGCTCTCGACGGTCTCTGAGATCGGCACGTAGATCCCGGGCAGACCCGTGAACACCTCGCCGACGAAGAACGGCTGGGACAAGAACCGCTGGATCTTGCGCGCCCGCGAGACCGTGATGCGGTCCTCCTCGGAGAGCTCGTCGAGGCCCAGGATCGCGATGATGTCCTGGAGCTCGCGGAAGCGCTGGAGGATCTGCTGGACGCCGCGGGCCACCTGGTAGTGGCGCTCGCCGACGATCTCGGGGGCCAGGATGTTCGACGTCGACGCGAGCGGGTCCACCGCGGGGTAGATCCCCAGCGCGGCGATCTGGCGGGACAGCTCGGTGGTCGCGTCGAGGTGGGTGAACGTGGTGAACGGCGCGGGGTCGGTGTAGTCGTCCGCGGGCACGTAGACCGCCTGCAGCGAGGTGATCGAGCGGCCCTTGGTCGAGGTGATGCGCTCTTGGAGCTCGCCCATCTCGTCGGCCAGGGTGGGCTGGTAGCCGACCGCCGACGGCATGCGCCCGAGCAGCGTGGAGACCTCCGATCCGGCCTGGACGAAGCGGAAGATGTTGTCGATGAACAACAGCACGTCCTGGTTCTGGACGTCGCGGAAGTACTCGGCCATCGTCAGCGCCGCGAGGCCGACCCGAAGGCGGACCCCCGGCGGCTCGTCCATCTGCCCGTAGACCAGCGCCGCCTTCTCGATGACCCCGGACTCCTGCATCTCGAGCCACAGGTCGGTGCCCTCGCGGGTGCGCTCGCCGACGCCGGCGAACACCGAGACGCCGCCGTGCTGGGTCGCCACGCGGTTGATCATCTCCATGATCAGGATCGTCTTGCCGACGCCGGCGCCTCCGAACAGGCCGATCTTTCCGCCCTGGACGTAGGGCTCCAGCAGGTCGATGACCTTGATGCCGGTCTCGAACATCGTGCTGCGCGGCTCGAGCTGGTCGAAGGTGGGCGCGTCGCGGTGGATCTCCCAGTGGTCGTCGACCGGTCCGATGTCATCGGTGTCGAGGGGCTTGCCGAGCACGTTGAACACGTGGCCGAGCACCGCGGGGCCTACCGGCACGGTGATGCCGCGCCCGGTGTTGCGGACGGTCGCACCGCGCACGAGCCCGTCGGTCGGCTGCATGCACACGCAGCGCACGCGGCCCTCGCCGATCTGCTGGGCGACCTCGCCGGTGACGGTGATCTTCTTGCCGTCGAGCACGAGGTCCATCTCGACGGCGTGGTTGATCTCCGGCAGCGCGTGCGGCGGGAACTCCACGTCGACGACGGGGCCGGTGATCGCGGCGACGCGACCGTCCTCGCGCTTCGTCTCGGTCTCCGTGGCGATGGTCATGCATGCTCCTTTTCCTGGCGCAGCGCTTCCGCGCCGCCCACGATCTCCATGATCTCTGTCGTGATCGAGTCCTGCCGGGCGCGGTTCATCACGCGCGTGAGGGACCTGACCAACTCGTCTGCGTTCTCGGTGGCCGCGGCCATCGCCCGCTGCTGGCTCGTGTGGAACGAGGCCGAGCCCTCGAGCAGGGCCGTGAAGACCTCCGACTCGAGCGCCACGGGCGCGAGGTCGACCAGCAGGTCCTGGACCTCGGGCTCGAACTCGGTGTATCCCTCGAGAGCGCTCGGCGCGCCCGGCTCCTCGTCGCTCTCGGGCTCCGGGATCGGCAGCAGCTGGCGGATCTCGACGGACTGGGTGGCCGCGGACAAGAAGCGCATCGACACGAGGAGCACCTGCTCGGCGGTGCCGTCGAGGAACAGCGACGACGTCGCGGCGGCGACGTCGCGCGCGTCGGCGAACGTCGGCTTGTCCGAGAATCCGAGGAAGCTGTGGGTCACGTCGATGCCGCGGAACCGAAAGTAGTTCAGGGCCTTCTTGCCGACCGCGACGACGCTGACCGCCTTGTTGTCTGCCTTGAGCGACGCGACGAGCCGCTCCGCGGCGCGCAGCACCGAGGAGTTGTACGCGCCCGAGAGCCCACGGTCGCCGACGATCACGAGGACCACGACGTGCGACAGCGTCTCGGGAGTCCCCAAGAGCTTGCCCGCGGCCGCCGGGTCCGCCTTGGCGGCCTCGCGGATGATCCGCACCATGCCGTCTCGGTACGGCCGGTTCGCCGCGATCCGCGACTGGGCGCGCGCGATCTGCGAGGCCGCGATGAGCTCCATCGCCTTGGTGATCTTGCGCGTGGACTGCACGGACTTGATCCGTCGCCGCAGCTCGCGCTCCTGACCGCCTGCCACCTATCGCTCCCCTCTGTCCTCGCGCCCGCTCACGCCTGGGCGTCGAACCCGGCGACGAACGTGGTGAGCGCGGCGTCGATCGCCGCGGTGTCCGGCAGGGTGCCCTGCTCGCGGATCTGCGCGAGCAGCTCGGGGTGCGAGGAGCGCATGAACGCGAGCAGCTCGCTCTCGAAGCGCCGGACCTCGGACACCGGCACGGTGTCGATCCACCCCTTCGTGCCCGCGTAGATCACGATGACCTGCTCGTCGACGGGCACCGGCGCGTTGAGCGGCTGCTTGAGCAGCTCGGTGAGCCGGTAGCCGCGGTCGAGCTGGGCCTGGGACGACTTGTCGAGCTCGGAGCCGAACGTCGCGAAGCTCTCGAGGTCGCGGAACTGGGCCAGGTCGATCTTCAGCGTGCCGGCGACCGACTTCATGGCCTTGATCTGCGCGGCGCCGCCGACGCGCGAGACCGAGTTGCCCACGTCGATGGCAGGACGGACGCCCGAGTAGAACAGGTCGGACTGCAAGAAGACCTGCCCGTCGGTGATCGAGATCACGTTCGTCGGGATGTACGCCGAGATGTCGCCGGCCTTGGTCTCGATGATCGGCAGCGCCGTCAGCGAGCCGCCGCCGAGCTCGTCGGAGAGCTTCGCGGCGCGCTCGAGCAGCCGGGAGTGCAGGTAGAAGACGTCACCGGGGAAGGCCTCGCGTCCCGGCGGGCGCCGCAGCAGCAGCGAGATCTGCCGGTAGGCGTCGGCCTGCTTGGACAGGTCGTCGTAGACCACGAGCGCGTGCTGGCCGTTGTCCATCCAGTGCTGGCCCATCGCGCAGCCCGCATAGGGGGCGAGGAACTTGTACGGCGCGGGGTCGCCCGAGCCTGCGACGACGACGACGGTGTACTCGAAGGCACCGAACTCCTCGAGGACGCGGACGGTCTGGGCGACCGAGGAGTTCTTCTGGCCGATCGCCACGTAGATGCACTTCACGCCCTGCCCCTTTTGGTTCAGGATCGTGTCGATGGCGACCGTGGTCTTGCCGGTCTTGCGGTCGCCGATGATCAGCTCGCGCTGACCGCGGCCGATCGGGGTCATCGCGTCGATCGCCTTGATCCCGGTCTGCAGCGGCTCCCCCACCGGCTGGCGGCCGGTGATCCCGGGCGCCTGGACCTCCATGCGGCGCGTCTCGGTCGTCGCGATCGGGCCCTTGCCGTCGATGGGCTCGCCGAGGGCGTTGACCACGCGACCGAGCATCGCGTCACCGACGGGGATCGAGAGGATCTGGCCGGTGGCGCGGACGATCTGCTCCTCCTCGAGGCTGTCGACGCTGCCGAGGACGACGGCGCCGATGGTCTCCTCGTCGAGGTTCATCGCAAGCCCGACGGTGCCGTCCTCGAACTCGAGGAGCTCGTTGACCGCGGCGCGCGGGAGACCTGAGACCCTGGCGATGCCGTCGCCGACCTCGACGATCCGCCCGATCTGCTCCGCACCGACCTCGGGCGTGTACTCGTCCACGTGGCGCTTGAGCGCCTCGGTGATCTCCGCTGCGGAAATCGTCAACTCAGCCATCAACTCGCTCCTTGGGTTGTCTCGTTCGCGTCAGTGGGGCGCGCGGTGCGCCGTTCAAGTGTCAGGTGCTCGCGGAGCGCATCGAGGCGCCCACGGGCCGTGGCGTCGACCCGTAGGTCGCCGACCTCGACGAGCACGCCGCCGAGCAGGTCGGCCTGCTGGGCCACCTCGAGCTCGACGGGCCGGCCGACGAGGGTGAGCAGCGAGCTCGCGAGGCGTTCGCGGGAGGCGTCGTCGATCGGCTGGGCGGTCCGCACGCGCGCGACACGCCAGCCGCGCTCCTCGGCGACGCGGTCGACGAGCCAGTCCAGCGTTCCGACGAGGTCGCGCGCGCGTCCTCCGACGACCGCGTAGGCGCAGAGGCGCGCGGTGAGCGCGCTGACGCGCCCCGCGAGCAGGTCCGAGACCACAGAGGACCGCACCGCGCTGGAGACGTCGCGGTTCGTCAGCGACCGGCGAAGCTGCGCGTTGTCCTCCACGGCCCGCGCGAAGGCGAACAGCTCGTCGTCGACCCCGGCGAGCTGGTCGACCGTGACGTCCTCGAACACCGCCGTGGCGTAGCCCCCCACGCGGCGACGCGAGGACATGACCGACAGGGCCGGCTCGACGACGGCGCCGTCGGCGGCGAAGTGCCGCGCGCGCTGGGCTGCCTCGGCCATCGAGGTGGGCACGTCCTGGGCGTCCGAGGAGTACGCCGCGTAGGCCGCGATCCGCGCCGTGGCGGGATCGACCTTCGCCTCGAGGACGTCCGCGAGGAACGCACGGCGCGGCCCTGCGCCGATCGACGTGTCCGTCAGCGCGGCGCGCAGCACCGGGTCGGTGCCCGCCGCGCGCTCGATCTGCGCCAGCTCGTCGGCGACCCGACGACGCGCCGCGTCGTCGAGGTCGCCCAGCACCGCGGCGGCGTAGCCCAGGAGGGAGGGGTTCATGCGGTGTGCCCGACCGCCCCTTGCGTCTCCGCGTGCAGCGCGGCGATCGCGTCGTCGATGAGGTCGCGGTGCGCGGCGGCGTCGATCTCGCGCCCGACGACCTTGGTCACGACCTCCATCACGACCTCGCCGAGCCGGCCGGCCGCCTCGTCGACGGCGCGCTGGCGCGCGAGCTGGACCTCGGCCGCGGCCGACGCGACGATCCGGTCGAACTCAGCCTGGGCCCGCTCGGCGCTGTCGAGGCGGACCTGCTCGGCCGTCTGCTGGGCGGTGGCCACGATCTCGCGGGCCTGGCCGCGCGCCTCATCGAGCACGGCGCGCCGCTCGTCGTCCGCCGCCTCGGCGTCGAGGCGCGCCTTGTCGGCCGACTCGAGGGACGCGCGGATCTGCGCCTGCCGGTCGGACATCGCCTTGTTCAGGGGCGGCAGCACCCACTTGGAGATCGCGACGATGAGGATGATCGTCACGGCGAGTTCGACGAAGAACGTGCCGTTCGGCAATAGGAAGACGGACGTGGCTGTGGTCATGTCGCTCTTTCGGTCCGGTCGCCTCGCGGCGAGCCTGCGGGTCGTGTGTGGCTACTGCTTCTTGAACACGTAGATGAACACGACCATGAACAGCAGGTTGATGAAGTACATCGCCTCGACCAGACCCACGGTCAGGAAGAAGTACTGGCGTGCCTTGCCCTCGACCTCGGGCTGCCGCGCGATGGCGGCGATCGTCTGGGAGCCCGCGAGACCGTCGCCGACCGCCGCGCCGATGGCGCCGCCACCGAGTGCGAGTCCACCGCCGATCAGCGCGCCCGCGGTGCGAAGTCCCTGCTCGACGTTGCTTGTGTCTGCCATTTGGTCTATGCCTTTCTTGTTGGTTCAGCGGTCAGTGCGAATCGGTGCTCGTGGACATGCCGATGTACATGATCGTCAGCAGCGCGAAGATCAGCGCCTGGATGGCCCCGATGAACAGCGTGTCGAAGGGCCGCCAGATCAGCGAGACGCCGAAGAGCGCCACCGCGCCGCCGATCGCCCCGGCGAGCTTCTGGCCGACGACGGCGACCACCACGAGGAGCAGCCCGCCCGCGAACACGTTGCCGAAGAGTCGGAAGGTCAAGGTGATGGGCTTGGTGATCTCCTCGATCACGTTGATGGGCGTCATGACCACCATCGGCTTGGTGTAGTGCTTGAAGTACCCGCCGAACCCGCGCTTCTTGAACGCGAGGTACTGGCAGTAGAAGAACACCGTCAGCCCCATGGCGAGCGGGAGGTTCACGTCCGACGTCGGCGCCGGCAGGACGTCGGACGTCACGCCGATCTGGAACGTCGAGGGGATGAACTCCAGCCAGTTGCACACGAGGATGAAGAAGAACAGCATCACCCCGATGCCGACGTACTTGTAGCCCTCCTCGCCAAGGACCGACCCCGTGAGGTCGGAGACCTGCTCGATGAGGAACTCGAAGAACAGCTGGAGCTTGCTCGGGACCCCCGAGGTCGCCTTGGAGCGCGCCCGCCAGCCCATCCCGAGCACGATGGCCGCGGCGAGGAGCGTGGCGACGATGACGTAGGTGTCGAATGTCATCCCGAAGAGGTGGAACGTCGGGTTGTCGCCGATCGTGATCTTCGGCTCCGCCATGATCACGTTCACCCCACGCCTCCCTTGGCGACGACCTGAATCACGTTGAATACGAACGCGAGCTGGAACAGGACCAGCCCGACAACGATACCGATCCCGAGGGGGGCGTAGATCACGACGATGCCGAGCACGATCGCGGTGATGATCGCAAGTCTCGCGACCGACCTCGATCCCACCCGGCGGCGGAGCACCTTGGTGGGCGCATCGGGGTCGACCTCGGTGTGGGAGACCTGGCGGTCAACGGCGCGCAGGTTGAAGAAGCCCAGCACGACGCCGATCGCGATGCCGACGGCGACAAACGGCTGGCTGAACGCGAGGGCGACGAGGACCCCTCCGGCCCCGAGGAGGCACGCCGAGACGGTCAGGCGCCGCATCAGCGATCGCAGCGCGCCGGGCTCGAGACCGCCGAGGACGTTCACCGGTGGCTCACAGGTACCGCTTGGCGAGCACGACGGTGGTCGCGACCGCCGACGCGCAGCCGAGCACGATGCCCACGACCAAGAACAGCGGCGAGGTCTTGAGCGTCGCGTCCGCCCAGAGCCCGAGGAGCACGAAGATCCCCACGGTGACCGCGATCGTCAGTCCCAGCCCGAAGAACGCACCGAGGCCGGGCAGTTCCCTCGGGCCGTCGCCGCGCGGCGGTTCGGGCGTGGTCAAGTGGGGCGCTGGCGGCGGTGGACACGGGGCAGCCTCTGAATCACGAGGCGGCGAGAAGGCCGTCAGACACGGCGAAAATCATTGCATCTCCGGGCGGTTTTCGCCAATGGAGGCCGAGGCCACGGGTTCGAGCGGGGCGTCGTCTCCCTCGCCGCGTCGCAGCCCCGGATGGAACCAGGTGTACAGGCCGACGCCCATCGCGGCGACGCCGAAGGGGATGAAGACGTTGACACTGGGCTCGAACAGGGGGAACAGCACCATCCCCGACAGAAGTGCCGTCCAGAGCCACAGGATCGCGACCGTCCTGCGGTGTCCGTGGCCCAGCCGGAGCAACCGGTGGTGAATGTGGTCCTTGTCGGCCTGGTGGAAGCCCTGGCCCGAGGCGGTCCGCCGCACGATCGCGAACGCCATGTCGATGAGCGGGACGCCGAGGATGAGGAAGGGGATGAGCAGCGGGGCGAAGAAGAAGTACGTGACGCCGCTCGCCGGGGCGGTTCGGCCCCCGATCACCATGGTCGAGGCGCTCATGAGCACCCCGAGCAGCAGCGCGCCCGCGTCGCCCATGAACAGCCGCGCGGGGTGGAAGTTCGACGGCAAGAACCCGAGGCACAGCCCGCAGGTGGCGGCGGCGACGAGCGGCCCGATGTTGGTCGCGGGCAGCAGCCCGAGCTGCTCGAGGCGCAGGCCGTAGACGCACAGGGTGCCCGATGCGATCGCGACGATGCCCGCCGCGAGACCGTCGAGGCCGTCGATCAGGTTGATCGCGTTGGTCAGGGCGATGACCCAGATCGCCGTGATGAGCGGCACGAAGCTCGGACCGACCACGACCGCGCCGGCGAACGGGAGCTTGAACTGGGTCATGGTGACGCCGGCGAAGTACAGCACGCTTGCCGCCAGCACCTCGCCCGCGACCTTCGCGGGCGCGGACATGTTCCGCATGTCGTCGACCAGCCCCACGCCCACGATGACGGCGCACGCGATGACCACGCCGACCGGCTCGTTGGTGAGGATGAACAGCCCCCGGAGCTGGGGCATGAGGGCTGCGACCACCATGGCGACGCACAGCCCGGCGAACATGGCGAGCCCGCCGCCGTACGGGGTGATCCGCATGTGCACGGAGCGGTCGCCGGGGATGCTGACGTAGCCGACCTTGCGCGCGATCTTCGTCGCGGGCCTCGTGAAGGCCGCGGTCGCCAGCGCCGCCGCGGCGGCGATGACGACGTACCAGCCGAAGAAGTCCATCAGCCCCCGGCGTTCCCGTCCGCCTCGTCGTACGGGGCGAACGCCGAGCACAGCGCGCGCACCTCGTCGCGCACACCCGCTTGGACCGCGTCGTCGTCGCGGCCTCGCAGCGACGTCGCGATCAGCGCCGCCACCGCCCTCATCTCGGGCTCCCCCATTCCCGCGGTCGTCTCCGCGGCACTGCCGAGGCGCAGACCGGAGGTCACGAACGGACTCCTGGGGTCGTCGGGGATCTGGTTGCGGTTCAGCGTGATGCCGGCGAGGTCGAGGACCTCCTGGGCCTGCTTGCCGGTGAGCTCGGGATCGAAGTCGCGGAGGTCGACGAGCACGAGGTGGTTGTCGGTGCCTCCCGTCGCCGGGCGGAAGCCCTCCGCGGACAGCGCGTCGGCGAGTGCGGCTGCGTTGGCGACCACGCGGCGCGAGTAGTCGGCGAACTCGGGCGTCGCGGCCTCCTTGAAGGCGACCGCCTTGGCCGCGATCACGTGCTCGAGGGGACCGCCTTGGAGGCCGGGGAACACCGCGGCGTCGATTGCCTTGGCGTGCTCGGCCTTGCAGACGATGGCGCCGCCGCGCGGCCCGCGAAGCGTCTTGTGCGTCGTGAAGGTGACCACGTCGCAGTACGGCACGGGGTTCGGGTGGGCACCGCCCGCGACGAGCCCGGCGATGTGGGCCATGTCGAACATCAGCATCGCGCCGACCTCGTCGGCGATCTCACGGAACGAGGCCGCGTCGATGATCCTTGGATACGCCGTCGCTCCGGCGACGATGAGCCTCGGGTGCTCGCGCTTGGCCACGTCGCGAACCTGGTCGAAGTCGATCCGCTCGCCGGTCCCCGGGCCGTCGACGTCGCGCGGCTGGACGCCGTAGGCGACGAAGCGCCAGATCTTCGACGTGATCGACGCGGGCGATCCATGGGTGAGGTGTCCGCCGTGGTCGAGGCGCATCGCGAGGACCGTGTCGCCGGGTTCGAGCAGCGCCTGGTACACCGCGAGGTTCGCGTTGGCCCCGGCGTGGGGCTGGACGTTCGCGTGGTCCGCGCCGAGCAGCGCCACGAGTCGCTCGCGGGCGAGGTCCTCGATCTCGTCGACGATGCGGTTCCCCCCGTAGTAGCGGCGGTGCGGGTAGCCCTCGGAGTACTTGTTGGTGAGCACCGTGCCGGTCGCCGCGAGGACCGCCGGGGAGGTGAAGTTCTCGCTCGCGATCAGCTGCAGCGTCCGGTTCTGGCGCTCGAACTCCTCGTGGACGAGGTCGGCGACCTCGCGGTCATCCGAGAGCGCGGCCAGCCGGTCGGGGCGGGCGACGTAGTCCACGCGGGGCTCCTATGGCTCGAGGGGGATGGAGTTCATGTCGTCGAGTGCGGCGAGCTTCGCGAGGCGCTCGAGGTGTCGCCCGCCGCCAGGGGCCGTGTCGAGCCACGCATCGACGGCGTCGACGGCGACGGCCGGCCCCAGGGATCGCGCGCCGATGCACAGCACGTTGGCGTGGTTGTGCTCACGCGCGAGCCGCGCCGTGGTGACGTCGCTCACGTGGGCGGCACGGATGCCGGCGATCTTGTTCGCCGCGATCGACATGCCGATCCCGGTCCCGCAGATCGCGATCCCCAGCTCTGCGTCCCCGTGCGCGACTTCGCGGCCGATCGCCGCGCCGTAGTCGGGGTAGTCGACCGCGCCCTCCGTCCCATCGGCACCGAGGTCGATCACGTCGTAGCCCCGGTCGCGGAGATGCTCGGCCACGGTGTGCTTCATTGCCACGCCCGCGTGGTCGGAGGCGACGGCGATGCGCATCACCGCCACCCTACCCGCCGCCTCGGAGCACCCTCGGGGTCCGGTCATACTCTTCGCGTGCCGATCGACCCGCGGACGCCCGTCATCGTCGGTGTCGGCCAGCTGACCCGCCGCCCCCGCGCCGAGGACGCCGCGTCGCTCAATGAGCCGCTCGAGCTGATGGCCGCCGCCCTCGAGATCGCCGCGCAGGACGCCTCGGGCGTCACCGGCCGTCGCTCGGCGCTGCTCGAGCGTCTCGACGAGCTCACCGCGATCTCGGGGTGGGTCTGGCAACCACCGGACCCAGCCGGCGCGGTGGCGCGGGCGCTCGGCATCTCCCCCGGCGCAACCCGTATCGCGGGCGCCGGCGGCACGCTGCCCCAGACGCTCCTGTTCGATGCAGCCCAGCGCATCTCGGAGGGCAGCATCGACGTCGCCGCGGTCGTGGGCGCCGAGGCGACGAGGAGCCGCGAGGTCGCGCGACGCCAGGGCGAGCGCAGGTCGTGGCACGAGCAGCCGGCGGGGACCGCGCCCGCGGCCGTCGTGGGTGCGCCGCCCGATCCGCTGACCCCTCACGAGCGCGCGGTCGGCCTAGCGGTCCCGGTGTTCACCTACGCGCTCTTCGAGAGCGCGATGCGCCGGTCACGCGGGCTCGACCGGGCGGCGCACGCAGAGTCGATCGGGCGTCTCGCCGAGCGGATGGCGCTCGTCGCGGCGGGCAACGAGATGGCGTGGATACGCGACGCCCCATCGGCCGCGCAGATCTCGACGCCCGGCGACCGCAATCGAATGGTCGCGACCCCGTATACCAAGCTGCTGACCTCGAACGTCCGCGTCGACATGGGCGCAGCGTTCATCATCGCGTCCTACGAGGCGGCGCGGGCCGCGGGAGTGCCCGAGGACCGGCTCGTCTTCCCACATCGCGGCACGAGGGCCTACGAGCAGTGGTTCGTTTCGCACCGCGCCGATCTCTCGGCGTCCCTCGCGATGCGCGCATGCGCTACCGAGCTCTTCGGCGACGGCGCCCGCGGCGCGAGCGCGGTGGCCCACCTCGACCTGTACAGCTGCTTTCCCGTCGTGGTCCAGATGGCCGGGGCCGCGATGGGCCTCGACGTCTGGGCGGATCCGCGCCCGCCCACGGTCACCGGCGGACTCACGTTCTTCGGCGGCCCCGGCAACAACTACGTCACGCACTCGATCGCGACGATGGCCGATCGGCTCCGCGGCGACCCAGGGTCGCTCGGACTCGTCACCGCACTCGGCTGGTACGCCTCGACGCACGCCTGGGGGACCTACTCGACGCGGCCCCCCGGGGTGCCCTTTCGACTCGACGACGTCCAAGCGGCCGTCGACGCCGAGCCGCTGCGCGCGGCCGACGACGACTACGAGGGCGAGGGAGAGGTGGAGGCCTACACCGTGGTGCATGACCGCGACGGTGCGGCGAGCCGCGCGATCGTCTCGCTGCTGACGCCCGCGGGCGCCCGGCGCCTCGCTGCGACCGAGGACCCCGGGGCCGCCGCGGACATCGAGGCTGCGGACCCCCTCGGTGCGCGCGCCCTCGTCGAGGAGGGGTCCGTCAGGCTCCCCTAGCGGTCGCGAGCACCGCGTCGGCGTCGAGCGCGCCGTGGCGCACGACGCTCGGCGCATTCGCCGTCAGGTCGACCACGGTGGACACCTCGCCGTCGCGTTCGCCGCCGTCGAGGACCGCCTCGACGTCCTCTGCGCCAAAGGCGGCGACGACCGCCCCGGGGGTCGTCGCCGGCGCCTCGCCGTGGCGGTTCGCGGAGGTGACCGCGAGGGGCCCGACGCGCTCGAGGAGCTCGCGGCACAGTGCGTCGTCGGGGACACGCAGCCCCACCGAGTGCGCCGAGCCGAGCAGCGCGGCCAGCACGCGGTCCGCCCCGACCACGACGGTCAGGGGGCCGGGCCAGTACCTCGTCGCGAGCCGCTCGGCCGCGGGGGGCCACTGCGCGGCGATGCGCCGCGCGTCGTCCGCGGACGCGCACAGCACCGCGACCGGCATCGAGGCCGGGCGTCGCTTGGCCGCGAACAGCCGGTCCACGGCGGGCGCGTCGAGCTGCGAGGCGAGGCCGTAGACGGTGTCCGTCGGGATCGCGACGACGCGCCCCGCCGCAAGCAGGGCGACCACGCCGCCGAGCTGGTCGGCACCGAGCACCCGCACGCTCACGCGCCGCGCCGTGCCTCGAGCACGCGGGGCCGGCCCGCGAGGTCGTCGTGATCGACGACGTCGACCAGACCGGCACGCCTCGCCGAGTCGACGGCGGCGTCGCGCTGGTCGTCACCGTGCTCGACGAGCACGGTGCCGCCCGGGGCGAGCCACCGGCGCGCGCCGCCGAGCACCGCGTCGACGCCGGCCATCCCCGCGGCGCCCCCGGCGCCGTCGTGGGCGACCAGCGCGATGTCCGGCTCGTAGTCGAGCTCTCGCGCGAGCTGGGCGCGGGCGGCCCTCGAGACGTAGGGCGGGTTCGAGCACACGAGGTCGAGCCGGCCCTCGAGGTGCGCCGGCAGCGCGTCGAACCAGTCGCCGGCGCGCAGCTCGACGCGCCGCGCCCCGACGCGGCGCACGTTCTCTGCGGCGAGGTCGAGCGCGCCGGGATCGACGTCGGTGGCGATGACGTCGAGGTCCACGCCCATGCCGGCCGCCTCGACCGACAGGCTGCAGGCGATCGCCCCCGAGCCCGTGCCCAGGTCCGCGGCGCACAGGTGCCCAGCTCGGGCGCCCAGCACGGCGAGCGCGCGCTCCACGAGGCCCTCGGTCTCCGGGCGCGGTATCAGTGCGCGCGCGTCGACGCCGAGGTCGAGGCCGCGGAACGACCAGTGACCGAGCAGGTACTGCAGCGGCTCGCCACAACGGCGCCGCTCGACGATCGCCGATGCCGCCGCGGCCCGCTCGGTGCCCTCGATGAGCGCGAGGTCCTCGAGCACCCACCGGGCCTCCTGCGCCGAGCCGAGGTCCCGGGACAGCTCGGCGTACAGGGGGTCAGGCACCGTCGGACTCGCCGAGCTGGCGCGCCCGCTTGTCCGCGATCAGCGCGTCGACGAACTCGTCGAGCTGCCCGGCGAGCACGGCGTCGAGGTTGTAGCGCGTCAGCCCCACGCGATGGTCCGTCACGCGGTTCTCCTTGAAGTGGTACGTGCGGATCTTCTCGCCCCTCGTCCCGCCCCCCGCCTGGCGGCGCAGCGCGCCCTCCTTGGCCGCCTGCTCCTCCTGGGCGCGCTGCAACAGCCGGGAGCGCAGCACGACCATCGCCTTGGCGCGGTTCTGCAGCTGGGACTTCTCGTCTTGCATCGAGACCACGATGCCGGTGGGCACGTGGGTCACGCGCACCGCGGAGTCGGTCGTGTTCACGGACTGGCCGCCGGGCCCGCTGGAGCGGTACACGTCGACTTTGAGGTCGGACGGGTCGATCTCGACCTCGACCTCCTCTGCCTCGGGCAGCACGGTGACCGTCGCCGCGGAGGTGTGGATCCTGCCCTTGGACTCGGTGACGGGCACGCGCTGGACCCGGTGGGTGCCCGCCTCGTGCTCGAAGCGGATCCACGCGTCGTCGCCGGCGACCTTGAAGACGACCTCGTCGAGGCCGCCGCGCTCGCTCTCGCGCTCCTCGAGGACCTCGACTCTCAGACCGCGGATCGCCGCGTAGCGCAGGTACATGTCGTAGAGGTCCCGGGCGAACAGGTTCGCCTCCTCCCCCCCCTCGGCCCCGCGGATCTCGACGATCACCGATCGCCCCGCGTTCGGGTCGTCGGGCAGCAAGAGGTGCTCGAGGCGCTCCTCGAGCACGGCGACCCTCGCGAGCGAGCGGTCGCGATCGGACTCGAGCGCGTCGCGCTCCTCGCCGGATGCGTCACCGAGCAGCTCGTCGGCGGCCTCGACGTCCTGGCGCGTCGCCGACAGGTCGCGCCAGGTGCCCACGAGGTCGGTCAGCTGTCGGTGCCGGCGCGACAGCTCGCGGAAGCGTCGCTGGTCACTCGCGACGTTCGGCGCCGAGAGCGCGTCTTCGGTCTCTGCGAGCTCCCTCGCGAGGGTCGCGAAGGTCTCCTCGAGGTCGGCCATGGGCGGGCGCGGCGCGCCGCGGGTCAGGCCTTCGCCGTGCGGGTCTTGCCCTTGGCGCCGTAGCGGCGCTGGAAGCGCTCGACGCGGCCACCGGTGTCGACGAGCTTCTGCTTGCCGGTGAAGAACGGATGGCACTCATTGCACAGCTCGACGTGCAGGTCGGGCTTCGTCGACCGCGTCTGGAACGAGTTGCCGCACGAGCAGTGAACGGTTGTCTCGACGTACTCGGGGTGGATGTCAGCCTTCATGATGCTCCTCACGTGGACGTAAGAGTCTACCTGTCCGGCCCGCTAGGCGTTCGCCGCCGGCCCCTTTGCGATCTCGGCGAGGAAGTCGTCGTTGGACCGCGTCGTCTTGATCTTGTCCATCAACAGCTCGAGGCCCGCGGCACCCGTCCCGTCGCCCGCCAGGCCGTTGAGGACCCTGCGGAGCTTCCAGACCTGCTGGAGCTGGCCCTTTTCGAACAGGAGCTCCTCGTGGCGCGTCGAGCTCCCGTTGACGTCGATCGCCGGGTAGATCCTGCGCTCCGCGAGGCGCCGGTCGAGCCGGAGCTCCATGTTGCCGGTGCCCTTGAACTCCTCGAAGATGACCTCGTCCATCTTCGAGCCGGTCTCGACGAGGGCGGTCGCGAGGATGGTCAATGAGCCCCCCTCTTCGATGTTGCGCGCCGCTCCGAAGAACTTCCTCGGCGGGTACAGGGCCCCCGAGTCGACGCCGCCGGACATGATCCGGCCGGTCGCGGGCTGCGAGAGGTTGTAGGCGCGGGCGAGCCGCGTGATGCCGTCGAGCAGGATCACCACGTCCTTGCCGAGCTCCACGAGCCGCTTCGCGCGCTCGATCGCGAGCTCGGCGACCTTGGTGTGCTCCTCGCTCGGGCGGTCGAAGGTCGAGGCGACGACCTCGCCGCGCACGCTGCGGCGCATGTCGGTGACCTCCTCGGGGCGCTCTTCGACGAGCAGCACCATCAGGTGCACCTCGGGGTTGTTCTCCTCGATCGAGTGCGCGATCGACTTGAGGATCGCGGTCTTGCCCGCCTTGGGGGGCGAGACGATGAGGCCGCGCTGGCCCTTGCCGATCGGGCTCAGCAAGTCGACGATCCTCGACGTCATGTTGAGGTTCTCCTTGCCGCCCGGGGTCTCGAGGCGGAGCCGCTCGTCGGGGAACAGCGGCGTGAGGTCCTCGAAGCGGCGGCGCGACTTCGCCTCCTCGGGCTCGAGGCCCGAGACGGTGTCGATGCGCAGCAGCGCCGGGAACTTCTCGTTGCTCGCCGCGGGCCGGCACGCCCCCTCGATCGTGTCGCCCATGCGAAGCGAGAAGCGCCGCGCCTGGCTGATCGAGACGTAGACGTCCTTGTTCGACGGCAGGTACCCCGCCGTGCGCACGAACCCGTAGCCCTGGTCGTGAAGGTCGAGCAGCCCGCGGACCTCGATCAGCTCACCGGCGTAGGACTGGTCCTGGGCGCCCTGGAGGTCTCGCTCGGCGCCGGGGGTGCGCTCGCGATCGCGGCCCCGCCGGCGGCGGTTGCTGCGGCGGTTCCCCGCGTCGAACTGGCCCTGGGCCGCGCCCTGGGAGCCCGGCTGGCCGCCTTGCTGCCTCGTGGGCCGCGCGCCGGCGTCCGAGAACGTGGCGTCGCCGGTGGACCCCGCGGGCGGCGTCGCCCGGCCGACCACCTCGGCGTCGTCGCTCGGGCCGTCGTCGTCGTGGCCCCCGTCGTCGCCGGGGTCCTCGTCGCTGTGCCCGTCGCCGTTCGAGCTACCCGCCTGGACGCGGGGCGAACCCGCGCCCCGACGAGCAGTCGTGGGGGCCTCGTCGTCGCCGCCGACGCCCGAGGCGTCCAAGATGGCGCCGATCAGCGTCGCCTTGGACGCGCGTGCGCTCGTCTTGAGGTCCATCGCCTTGGCGATCGTCTGTAGTTCGTCACGTTCCTTGCTCTCGAGCAGGGACCGCTCTATCTGGATGCCGGACGTCATTCGTGTCCTTCCTCTCACCCGGGCGAGGCAAGAGCCCGAGGGGACGCCGTGTGCCGGACGCACGCGACGCGGACCACCTGACCAGGAAGGGTGCCCCTGGTCCCGCGGCGGCGCCGCAGGCAAGGTGGGATGTAGCAACCCTAGCGGTTCTCGGCGCCCCGCGCCACCTACCTAGCCGGCGACCGCGGCGAGCACCGCGTCGGGGTCCACGTCGACGACCACCGGCACCTCGGCGGAGCCGACGGCGGTGTCGGGGTCCTTCAACCCGTTGCCGGTCAGAACGCACACGACCGTCACGCCGCTCGGCACGCCCTTGGCGAGCAGCCCCGCGACGCCCGCGGCGCTCGCTGGCTCGCAGAACACGGACTCCTCGCGGGCGAGCAGCTTCCACGCCGCGAGAATCTCGTCGTCGGTCACCATCCCGATCGAGCCGTCCGACGCCGACGCCGCGTCGAGGGCGCCCTGCCAGCTCGCCGGGTTGCCGATGCGGATCGCGGTCGCGACGGTCTCGGGGTGCTCGACGACCTGACCGAGCACGATCGGTGCTGCGCCGGCGGCTTGGTACCCGACCATCCTCGGCGTGTGCGACGCGTGACCCGCCTCGTGGTAGCGACGAAAGCCGCGCCAGTACGCCGTGATGTTCCCCGCGTTGCCCACCGGCAAGAACAGGTAGTCCGGCGCGTCGCCGAGGTCGTCGACGATCTCGTAGGCACCCGAGGTCTGGCCCTCGAGGCGGTCGGGGTTCACCGAGTTCACGACCGTGACCGGTGCGTGGTTGGGCAGGTCGCGCACCAAGCTGAGCGCCTGGTCGAAGCTCCCGCGCACCTGGACGACCTTGGCCCCGTGCACGAGCGCCTGGGCGAGCTTGCCGAGTGCCACCTTGCCCTCGGGGATCACGACCGCGCAGTCCAGTCCCGCTCGCGCCGCGTAGGCGGCCGCCGAGGCAGAGGTGTTGCCCGTCGACGCGCAGACCACCGCGGTCGCACCCGCCGCCTTGGCCTTGGTGATCGCGACGGTCATCCCGCGGTCCTTGAAGCTTCCCGTGGGGTTCGCGCCCTCGACCTTGAGCCACACCTGCGCGCCCATGCGCGCCGAGAGCCTCGGCGCGTACAGCAGCGGCGTGGCGCCCTCGAGGAGCGTCACCGCAGGCATCGGGGCATCGATGCCGACGAGAGCGCCGTAGCGCGCGATGATCCCTCCGTACGCGCTCACGACGGCGTCTCCTCGACGACGCGCAGCAGCACGCCGGTCGACTCCACGGCGTCGAGACCCTCGAGCTCGGCGACGGTCGCGGCCATGGCCGTCTCGGTGGCGCGGTGCGTGAGGAACACGAGGCGCGCGTCGTCGTGCAGGCCGATCTGCTCCATGGACTGGATCGACACGCCGTGGGTCCCGAAGACACCGGCGACCGCCGCGAGCACGCCGGGCCGGTCGGCGACCTCGATCGCGAGGTAGAACGCGCTGACCACGTCACCGGGGTCGAGCAGCGCGAGTCCGCGGCCGAGCGACGGCGCGCGCTCGGTTCGCCGAACCCGGCGGTTCCGCGCCGCGCAGACGAGGTCGCCGAGTACCGCCGAGGCGGTCGGCGCACCGCCGGCGCCCGCGCCCGCGAACGTGAGCGGCCCCGCGTCGGCTCCCTCGACGAACACGGCGTTGGTGGCGCCCTCCACGGCGGCGAGGGGGTGGTCCTTGGGGACCATCGCGGGGTGGACGCGCACCGAGACCGCGCCCTCCCCGACGCGCTCGGCGACCGCGAGCAGCCGCACCACGTGGCCCATCCTCCCCGCCGCGTCGAGGTCAACCTCGGTGACCGCGGTGATGCCGGTGCGTGGGACATCGGCGTCGCGCACTTCGCAGCCGAAGGCGAGCGACGCGAGGATCGCCGCCTTCTGGGCCGCGTCGTGGCCGTCGACGTCGGCGGACGGGTCGCGCTCGGCGTAGCCGAGCGACGTCGCGTCGGCGAGCACGTCGTCGTAGGACCGCCCCTCGCGCGTCATCGTCGTGAGCAGGTAGTTCGTCGTGCCGTTGACTATTCCCAGGACGCTGGTGAGCCGCTCCGCGGCAAGCGAGGTTCGAAGGACGCGCACGATCGGGATCGCGCCGACCACTGCGGCCTCGTAGAGCAGGTCGACGTCGCGGGCCACGGCGAGGTCGGTGAGCTCTTTGAGCCTCGAGGCGAGCAGCGCCTTGTTCGCCGTGACGACCGAGGCGCCGTGCTCCAGCGCGGCGCGGACAAGGCGACCGGCCCGCTCGGTCCCGCCGATGAGCTCGACGACCACGTCGGGCGCGGCGTCGTCGAGGAGCGCGTCGGCATCCGTCGTGACGAGACCGGCGTCGATGCCCTCGCGGGCGACGTCCGCGCGCGCGACCGCGATGCCGACCAGCTCGAGGGGCCCGCCGGCGGCGTCCGACAGCGCCGCGGAGCGCGCAGGGTCGAGCAGGGCGCGCGCCACCTCGGCGCCCACGGTCCCGCAGCCGAGCATCGCGACGCGAATCGGCTCGGTCACGACGAAGTCCCCGACGCGGGCTGCGCTTCTAGCGCCTCTAGGTCCTCGGGCGTCTCGCGTCGCAGCACGACACGCGCGTCGCCGTCCTTGACGAAGACGACCGCGGGCCGGCCGACGCGGTTGTAGGTGGAGGCCATCGAGTAACCGTAGGCACCCGTGACGGGGGTGCACAGCACGTCGCCGACCCGCAGGTCCGCGGGGAGCCGCGCGTCATCGACCAGGACGTCGCCGCTCTCGCAGTGCTTGCCCACGACGCGCGCGGCCATCGGGCGCAGCGACGTGGTCGCGCGCGGCAAGAAGGCCTCGTAGCCCGAGCCGTACAGCACGGGACGCGGGTTGTCGCTCATGCCGCCGTCGACCGCCACGTAGGTGCGGATCCCCTCCAGCCGCTTGATCGAGCCCACGGTGTACAGCGTCACCCCGGCCGCGGCGACGATCGCGCGCCCGGGCTCCGCGGTGACGCGAACCTGCGAGCCCACGCCCGCGGCCGAGCAGGCGGCGCGCACCGCGCGGCCCCACTCGGAGATCCTCGGCGCGGACTCCCCCGCGACGTAGGCGACGCCGAGGCCGCCGCCGACGCAGAGCTCCTCGAGCCCGAGAGGGGCGAAGAAGCTCGCCAGGATCCCCGCGGCGACCGCGAGCGACCCGACGTCGAAGACCTGGCTGCCGATGTGGGCGTGGAGGCCGACGAGTGCGACGCCGTCGGTCGCCGCGGCGCGCTCGATGAGGCGCGCGGCCGCACCCGACGCGATCGAGACGCCGAACTTCGTGTCCTCCTGGCCGGTGCGGACGAACTCGTGGGTGTGCGCCTCGACCCCAGGGGTCACGCGAACGAGGACCGCCTGCGGCTCGCGCCGACGCTCGAGGAGTGGCGCCAGCCGGTCGAGATCGTCGTCACCGTCGAGCACGATCCTGCCGACGCCCGCGGCGAGGGCGGCCGCGAGCTCCTCTTCGGACTTGTTGTTCCCGTGCAGGACGAGTCGGCTCGCCGGGACGCCGGCGCTCAGCGCACAGTGCAGCTCGCCCAGCGAGGCCACGTCGAGGCACAGCCCCTCTTCGTGCGCGAGCTGGGCCATGGCGCGGCACAAGAAGGCCTTCGTCGCGTACGCGGCGCCGTCGTCGAATGCCGCGGCCGCCTCTGCGCACCGGCTCCGCAGGTGCGCCTCGTCGTAGACGAACAACGGCGTCCCGAAGCGTGATGCCAGCGCCAGCAGGTCGCACCCGCCGACGTGGAGCCGGCCGTCCGCGGCCACCGTCGCGGTGTCGGGCAGCAGCGAGCGGGCCACGGGCGCGGTCGACGGTCCCGGCGGCACGCAGTGAACCCTAGGGCCGCTGCACTCAGCGCCGGATGCAGGCGGCCGGCGACGCGCTGCGCGCGGCTGCGCGTAGCTCTCGCAGCGACGCGGCCGTGGGCGTCATCGCCGCGATCGACCGGATCGAAGGCAAGAGCCTCGGCAGCAGGTAGGCGTCACCTCCGTAGGTGAGGTGCACCCCGTCGACCCAGCGCACGACCGTCGCGCCGATCGTCCTCGCGTACGCGCCGCGCGGGCTGAGCATCGCGTTGAGGTCGACGACGTGGACGACCCCGGGGTATGCGCGGGCCAGCTGGCGCAGCAGTCGGTTGTACGCGCGGACCCGGGCGGGGTGGTCCTCGGGCCACGTCGCCCCGTTGGTCTGCTCGCCGGTCGAGTAGAACGGCGTGGTCAGCACGACGACGGGCCGACCAGTCGAGGAGAGCAGCGCCGCCGCCTCGAGGAGCCGGGCGCGCAGCTCGCAGTCGTAGGTGGGGTTCCCGACGTGGACCCAGCGCGCAGCCAGGCGGTGATCGACGATGTCGAGGCGCGTCAGGAGCATCGACAGCGCGGGGTGCAGGGACGCGAGCCGGGAACCCCACTGCAGGGCGAGCCCCGCCCCCGGACTCCAAGAGCACCGCCGGCGGGGGTGCAGATCGACGCCCTTGACGCGCATCTCGGTCGGCACGAGCGAGCACTTGGGGTCGCCGACGACGCCGAAGTAGACGTGCGCTGCCCTGGCGGCGAGGTTGTTCAGCCCGTAGCCCAGCGTCTGGGCCATCGAGTCGCCGACGACGAGCACCCGTGTCGTCGCGCCGGCGGGTGGTCGCGGTGCGGGGTTCCACTTCGCGACCCGGTCGGCGAAGGGCACGGTCGCGGCCGCGGAGGTCACCGCGAAGGCGACCACCGCGATCCCGCAGAACGCCGCGATCGACCCGACCAGTCCGGCAGTGCCCCTGATCCATCTGCGCTCGCGGATCGGCCGCTCGATGAACTCGTAGGACACGACGGCGACCGCGAGGGTCACCGCGAGGCGCGCCACGAGCAGCCCGGCGCCCGAGAGGCCCGTGCGCTGATGGTCGATCCAGATGAACAGGGGGAAGTGGAACAGGTAGATGCCGTAGGAGACACGGCCGACGAAGGCGACCGGGGCGAGTGCGAGCGCCCTCGAGGAGGGACCGTCGGGCACAAGGACCGTCGCGCAGATGGCGGTGGCGACGAGCACCCCGAAGGCGAAGTAGCCGCCGTCGAACAGCTGGACCGCTGGAATGTCCGCGGCGACGAAGGTCACGACCACGGCCGTCCACGCCACGACGCCGACGAGGTTCCACCACCTCGCGGCGCTTGGCCTGGCCGAGGCGAACGCGGTGTCCGTCCTCGCAGCCCGCGCGGCGAGCAGCACGCAGGCGAGCGCGGCACCCAGCAGCATCGTCGTGGCGTGCGCCTCGGTCGAGAAGTACAGCGCATCGACGGACGCGCCGCGGTGAACCAGGACCGCGCTCAGCGCCGCGCAGGCCGCCGAGAGGGCCACGCACCACGTCGCCAGAGCGCCGCGGCGCCGGTTCAGTCGCCAGAGCGCGAAGAGCATCGCGGGCCACACGAGGTAGAACTGCTCCTCGATCGCGAGCGACCACGTGTGCTCGACCGGCGACGGCGGCAGCCCCTGGGAGAAGTAGCTGACGTGGCCCGCGATCAAGGTCCAGTTGCCGACGTAGGCCATGGTCCCCAGCAGCTGCCCGGGAAGCCTCGGGTAGCTCGCGTGCGGCGCGACGACCCACGCGAAGCACACGACGAGGACGACGAGCACCACGAGCGCGGGGAGCAGGCGTCGGGCGCGACGCTCGTAGAAGCGGCCGAACGCGAGCCGACCGCGGCCCTCGAGCTCGGTGAGCAGCAGCGAGGTGATGAGGAAGCCCGAGAGGACGAAGAACACGTCGACGCCGAGGTAGCCGGCGTGCACGTGCGCGACGCCCGCGTGGTACAACACGACCGCGATGACCGCGAGCGCGCGTATCCCGTCGAGTGCGCCGACGTGGCCGAGGGTGGGCCGAGCCGTGCGTGCCTCGGAGCCCGGACCGTTCGGCATCGCGAGAGGTTAGGTCGCGCCCCTCTCCGCGGGGTCCTGCGTTGGGGCGGAACTACACTTGATCGGCTGGCCCCCGTAGCTCAGCGGATAGAGCGTCGGCCTCCGGAGCCGAAAGCGCAGGTTCGAGTCCTGCCGGGGGCACCGGGACGAGGGCCATTCGGCGTCGCCGGTAGTGGCGCTAGCCCAGCTTCGAGGCGCCGAGGCCGCGCAGCTGCGCGAGCATCTGAGCGGTCACCACCGTCACGTTGCCCGGCGCCGTGATCGCATCGGCGTCATGGGTCACGACTGCGCTGAGCGTCCCGGTGACGTCACCGCCCTGCGCGTTCGGCGCGGTGACCGCGACCGAACCACCGGTCACGGTTGTGCCCGAGGTCGTGAGCGTCAGCTTGTAGGTCCCCTTCACGCCCTTGGGGGCGGCCAAGCCAGGGTGTGCGGCGTTGACGACCGACATCTCCGCGTTGGCGATCTGCTGGAGCGTGCCGGACTCCGAGTAGCCATTCGACAACGTCGTATACGGGGCGTTGTCGATGATCTTGGCGAGTGCGTCGACCAACTTCTGGCCGAGGCCCCTCGCCGCCGAGGCACCCTGGCGAGGCGGCGACGCCGGCACGACACCGGCGAGGAGGGACTTGCTCAACTCGAACCAGCGACCCCCGAAGGCCAGCTGGGCGTCGGCGAGCCTGGTCGCCGAGACGTTGATCCCCGGGATGCCGGCCACGGCGTTGAAGTCGAATCGCACGTAGATGTTCCCGCCGACGTCGCGCAGATCGGCTGCGGCCGTGGTGCCGACGTTGACGAGCACCTCGGAGTTCACCTGTCCCGCCGACTGCGACAGGGACGCGCCGCTCGCGCTCGCGTAGCGCATGTCGATCGACACCATGCCCAGGACGTCTTGGACCTTGGCGGTCCCGGGTCCGGACGCCGACGCGGTCAGGTGCATCTGGACGTAGGGCTGGGAACCGAAGGAGGCGACGAACTGGTCGATCGACTGCTGGGTGCTCCCCGAGCAGGACGCCAAGCCGGCCATCGCGACGATGGCGCTGACGGCGAGAAGTGGCTTGCGCATCAACTCTCCTTCCACGCGGCGCGGAGATGACGTCTCGACGTCGCTCCCTCGCACCGCATCCGAGTCGAGGCTAGCCGTCGCCCGCCGGTGGCCGGATCCGGGCGGGCTCCTGGCCTGCATCCCCGGCGGGCCCCCCGTGCGGTCGTACCGTCGCAAGTGCGGATTCGCAACTGCGAGCCCGTGCCAGCAACCGGCTACTCAACGGGGGAACGCATGGACAACGAAGGAAGAGGCTGGATCATCTTCTCGATGATCGTGCTGCTCGTCGCGGGCATCATGCGCGTCTTTGACGGGATCTGGATGATCCACAACGGCAATGCGCTGCGCATCTACCTCCAGGGCGCGATCCTCGGGAACTCGCTCGTGACCTACGGTTGGGTCTACCTGATCATCGGCATCGTGCTCATCCTGGCGGCTCTGGCCCTGACCACCGGCTCCGAGGTGGCCCGGTGGATCGGCGTGTTCGCCGGGGCGGTGCTCGCCATCAGCGCGGTGTGGTGGATCTACTACCAGCCGATCTGGGCGATCCTGTACATCGCCATCGGCTTCGGGATCATCTACGGGCTGGTCGCCCACGGCGGCCAGCAGATGCTCGCCGGTGCGAGCGACGGTGACTACGGCTACGACGACGAAGAGGAGCTCTCCGACAGCACGCAGGAGCAGCCCGCAGGGTGACGAACGGCCCCAGGTGCGGCGACCTCGTCGCCGCACCTGGGGCCCTCGCACTGGGTGCCGCCGAACCGCGTGGCGCCACTGTCAGCCGAGGATCTTGGCCTTCTGGGCAGCGAACTCCTCGTCGGTGAGGATCCCCTGCTCGTGCAGGGCACCCAGTTCCTTCAGCTTCTCGTAGGGGTCCTCCGCGGGCGCAGCCGCTGCGGCGGCCTGCTGGGCGGCGGCCTGCTGGGCGGCGGCCTGCTGGGCGGCGGCCTGCTGCTGATCCGCTGCGTACTGCTTGCTGGCCGAACGGCGCCCCACTGCGCTCGCGGTGCCCGCGACAACCGCGGTGCCCACCGCCATGCGTGCGATTGGTCGTCTCCTGAATGGCATGTCGTCTCCTGTTCGCTGGTCGTGTCGTTCCTGTTTCTCGCCCGGTCGCCCTAGCCGGCGGCCTCGAGGCCCGCGAAGGCGTCCTCGATGACGTCGCGCGGAATCCGCCCGCCTTCGAGCAGGATGCCGTTCGCGCCCGCGAGGGCCTCGACGAACGGGATCGCCCAGAGGTCCTCCCAGAGCATCAGCGCGGCCGACGACCCGGGCTCGAGCGCCTCGGCGGCGTGGGTGATGTCGTCGTCGCCGATCAGGCCGCCGACCTCACCGTCGATGACCGAGAAGCTCGCCTCCCCGTCGAGCTCGTCGACCTCGATCGTGACGATGGTGCCGTCGGTGTCCTTGCCGATGAACACCAGGTCCAAGATCCGCACAACCTTGTCGTCGACCAGCTTGGCCAGCGCGGGTGCGATCTCGCCGTGGAAGTCGTTGCCGGGGAACCCGACGACGATGTACTCAACCGGTCCGATGGTCATTGCTTCCTCCAAGACTTTGACGTGATGACAATCCGAACGTAGCAACTCTTCGTCTCGGCCGCCCACCCTCAGCGCGCGTGGCAGAGCTTGGCCTTGCGACCCGAGCCGCAAGGGCAGGGCTCGTTCCTCTCGGCACCGCGCAGCATGGTCATGACCTCGTCGGCGAAGCCCCCTGCTCGCAGCCTGGCTGCCATCAGCGACATCACCGGGGCGACGTGGCTGAAGAAGCCCTTGTAGCCCTCGCAGAGGTAGTTGAGGCCCGCCTCGCCGTCCGGCGTCGTCGTGAACCGGTTCTTCGGGCACTCCCCCTGGCACGCAAAGCGCACGTCGCATCGCTCGCAGTACCCGGGCAGCGAGGCTCGCTTCGCCTCGCCGAACGCCCGCTGGGCTGGCGAGGCCACCAGCTCGACCATGTGCGTCTCGAGGATGTTCCCGAGGAGGTGCGCGGGATCGACAAAGTGATCGCAGCTGTACAGGTCGCCGTTGTGCTCCAGCGCGACGGCGTTGCCGCAGGTCTCCGCGAAGATGCAGGTCGCCGGCGCGGCGCCGACCCACGACGCGAGCGCGGCGTCGAAGTGCGAGACGTAGACCGCGCCCACGTCACGTCGCAGCCATTCGTCGAAGGTCGCTGACAAGAAGGCGCCCCAGGCCCCCGGCGCCACCGAGTGCCCGCCCGCGACGACCTGTCCGTGCTCGTCGAGGGTCGTCTCGACGATGGGGATCAGCTGGATGTGCGTGGCCCCGAGCGCGTCGCGGAAGTAGCGGTACACCTCGACGGGGCGGTCCTGGTTCGCCGAGTGCACCGTGCACAGCACGTTGCACTCGACACCGTGGCGACGAAGCATCGCGTAGCCCTCGAGCACCCGGTCCGACGTCGGCCGACCGCGCTTGTCGACGCGGTAGCGGTCATGCAGGTGCGGGGGCCCGTCGATGCTGACGCCCACGAGGAAGCGGTGTCGTGCGAACAGCTCGCACAGCTCGTCAGTGAGCAAGGTGGCGTTCGTCTGGATGGTGTGGTCGAGTCGCTGCCCGGGGGCCTTCAGGCGCTCGGCCAGCGCGACGGCGCGCTCGAAGAAGGCCGCGCCCATGAGCGTCGGCTCGCCTCCCTGCCAGGCGATCGTGACCTCCGGCGACGACGCCTGGGACTCGAGGAGCTGGCGGAGGTAGACCTCCAAGAGCCCCTCGGACATTCGGAAGCGGTCACCGGGGTACAGCGACTCCTTGGACAGATAGAAGCAGTACTCGCAGTCGAGGTTGCAAATGGCCCCCGTGGGCTTCGCGAGCACGTGGAAGTGCGTCGGCGCCGAACCCGGGCGAAGTGTCGGGAAGGCAGGTCCCGCCGTCGAAGACGGCGGCTTCTTCGTCAGCCGAACCTCGGCGGTGCCCACGAGCGAGGCTAGGCCGCCGAGGGCGCTGTACGCGACCTGGGTGGCCACGACGGCGCGCGGTACGGTGCCGAGCATGGCGGCCCCGCACTCCTCGACGCGAAGGGCTCTCGCGGCCGCGGGTGCGCTGGGACTGTCGGTGCTGGCGTACGCCCCGGTCGTCGGCGCGGTGTCGGTGCTCGGTCCCACCGTCAGGGTCGTGCCGCCGAGCAACGCGGCGGCCGCGCCCGTGGCGTCGCTGGCGGGCGTGGCGTGCGTCTCGGCGGCGTCGTGCGTCGCGGTGGGCGGCTACCTGGCCAACACGTCGGTGGGCGCACCGATGACCTCGACGCAGTCGTCGGGCACGTGGGCGCGCGCCGAGGCCCTCCGGCTGCCCGCGGACGCGGCGCCCACGCAGAGCTCGGCGGCGCTCGACGCGGTGTCGTGCCCCGCGACCGCGACGTGCGTAGGGGTCGGCTACTACGAGAACACGACTCCCGCGGTGCTGCCGATGGTGGCGACCGAGTCGGCCGGCAGCTGGAGCACCGCCGCGGCGATTGGCCTGCCGGCGGACCAAGGGGGCAACCAGATCGCCCAGCTGACCTCGGTCAGCTGCGTGGACGCGCACAGCTGCGTCGCGGTCGGTTCCTACATGGACAAGCAGGCGCGAACCCAGCTCATGGTGGCCTCGGAGGCAGCCGGCGCCTGGCACGCCGCGGTCAAGCTCGCCCTTCCCCACGACGCGGGCACCGTCCAGCATGTCGCCCTCGGCACGACCGAGCTTGCGTCGGTGTCCTGCGCGGATGCGGGCGACTGCGTCGCGGTGGGCTCGTACCTCGATGCTGCGGGCGGGTACGCGCCGTTGCGCGTGACCGAGAAGGCGGGCGCGTGGGGCCCTGTGGTCAGAGCGCCGGTCCCTGCGGTGACCCCGGCGGTGTCGAGCGCGGAGCTCCACGCCGTGTCGTGCACTTCTGCGACGTCCTGCGTTGCCGTCGGGTACGCGACGGTGGGCGCCTCCGACGCCTGGCCGGTGATCGAGGTCGAGACCGCCGGCGCCTGGGGGCCCGTCGTGCGCCTAGGCATCCCCGCGGCGACGCCGGCGGCCGTCGGTGGGCAGCTGCGCGGCGTGACGTGCACGTCGACGTCGAGCTGCACCGCGGTGGGCGAGCTGGAGCTCGCGGGCGGCGGCTCGGTCGCCGCGGTCGCGGTCGACGCCGCGGGGCACTGGCAGCCCCTCCAGCGGGTCGCGTCGATCCCCACGGGGATCGCCAACCCGAGGCTCGCGATCCTGACGTCGGTGGCCTGCCCACTTGCGAACCAGTGCGTCGGGGTCGGCTTCGCGCTTGCGGTGAGCGGCCGCGGCGTCGTGACCGACGGCGAGGCCCTGGCCACCCGGATCGTCCCCGTGCGGCCCGTGACGAGCCCCTCGCCGCCCACCGGAGTCGTGGCATCCCCGCGCGACGGCGCCGTCCTGGCGAGCTGGCGCCCCGGCGACGACGGTGGTGCAGCGATCACGTCGTTCACCGCGATCGCGTCGCCGGGGTCCGCGTCATGCAGCGCCGCGGCGGCGAGCTGCACGATCCGCGGGCTGCGCAATGGCCAGCGCTACTCCATCAGCGTCACGGCGACGAACGCGCACGGGACGTCGGCGCCCAGCGCGCCGAGCGCCGCGGTCGTGCCCGGGACCGTTCCGAGCGCACCGGGCGGGGTCACCGTGGCTCCCTCGCACAGCCGCGCGATCGTGCGGTGGCACGCCTCCAAAGGCAGCGCTGGCGATCCGGTGACGCGCTACGTCGCGATCGCGACGGCCGCCCGCGCCGCCTCGAGGTCCTGCGCCACGTCGACGAACGCGTGCACGCTGGTCGGGCTGACGCCGGGCGTCGCCTACTCGGTGACGGTGGTGGCCCAGAACGCGGTGGGCACCTCCGCGCAGAGCCCGTCGCGGCGGTTCAAGGCCGTCTAGCTACCAGGGCGCCTCAGGTGAGCAGGTGCGACGAGATCCGGGCGAAGGCGGCACCCAGGTCGAGCTCGCCGACCGACGAGAGATGCAGCTGGATCGTCGATCGGGGAAGCCCCGCGGTGTCGGTCAGATAGACGCTCCTGAGCCCTGCTGCCGCAGCCACCTGGGCCGCGCGGACCTCGGCATCCTGGGCGAGCAGCGCCTTGCAGTCCGCGGGCACGCACGCGCCGATCCGCTCGTCGTAGTGGACCCACGGCGCGATCGTCGTCTCGCCGATGACGAACGGTGCGACCGGCGAGACCGGGAGCGCGGTCCTGAGTGCCGAGACGAACGCGACGAGGTTCGCGCGGTACGCCGCCGACTCGTCGGCGCGCAGGGCGTCGGCCTCGCCTTGGACCCAGAAGATCCCGCCGATGCTCGGGCTGTCGCCACGGGCCGCGGCCCAGGCGAGCAGCGCCCTCGTCCTCGCCACGAGGTCAGCGAACAACGCTCCGCCGGGTCGCCAGTCGACCGCGAGCGACGACCCGTTGCGGACGACCTTTTCGACCGCCAGCGTGAGGAAGCCGGCGT
>Ga0075030_100000368_pt1 | contig 38763 bp, 43 predicted proteins | sample LitLauG_LLR_2012_FD_71393 | JGI IMG/M metagenome (GOLD analysis project Ga0075030, IMG submission 71393) | Freshwater sediment microbial communities from Pennsylvania, USA - Little Laurel Run_MetaG_LLR_2012 | ecosystem: Environmental > Aquatic > Freshwater > Creek > Sediment | place: USA...
CCGAGTGGCTGAAGGCGCACGCTTGGAAAGCGTGTTTACTCGAAAGGGTAACGTGGGTTCGAATCCCACTCTCTCCGCCATACTTATTCTGAAGGACTTAGAGCAGATTTCTTGGCGGCTACCGTACACGGCTACCGCGATATTCAGGGAATCCCGCTCACGACGGTATTAGCTCACGGAGCTGATACCAATGAACGTCGCCATCTACACCCGCGAAAGCGGCACCCGCAAATACAAACCAGCCTCGCCCCGAGCGACCTATTCACCCGACACAACCTTCTGCCTGCGCTACACGCAGGACGGCAAGCGCAGGTGGGAGCAGCTGGACGTGAAGTCCTATAAGGAAGCCCAGGCCGCGTCTCTAAAGAAGCTGACCGAACTCATCACCGAGTCCTGCAAACAGAAGCCCGACATCGGTACGGTGATTTCCCGCAACCTCAACCTGCCCGCGCCTCAACCCCGGCCTGTGAAGCCCATCCAGCCCAGCGGTGAGTTGATGCTGGACGCTGCGATCGACAACTACATCGAGAACATTGAACACAAGTCCTCGAAGACTTCGAGTGGCTACCGCTACACCCTCCAGCAGTTCTATGCCTCTACGGGCAACTCTCCTCTCTCGCAGGTCACTACGCAGCAGCTTTACGACTTCGTCGGCTACCTGCGTCGAGATGGTCTCGGCGACCGCACGATACACAACCGTGTGGGCGAGGTCGTTACGTTCCTGCGGCACTTCGGCATCAAGGAAGTGACGATGAGGATCAAGTACGTGGAACAGAAGGTTCGCGCCTACCGTCCCGATGAATTGAAGGCTCTCTTCAAAGTTGCCGATCCTGAGGAGTCGCTGCTGTTCCAGTTCTTCCTTTGTACAGGAGCGCGCGAACAGGAAGTGATGTATGCGGAGTGGAACGACGTAGACTTCGTGGACAATCTCTTCACCGTGAAGGCTAAGGCAAACTGGAAGCCGAAGGATTACGAGGAGCGCGAGATTCCCATTCCCGACTTCCTTGTTGCGGCGTTGAAGCAGCGGCTGCTAACCACGAAGGGAAGTCTGATCTTCCCGCAACCGGAAGGCAAGCCCGACGGCCACATGCTCCGGAAGCTGAAGTACCTCGCAAAGCGAGCAGGTCTACACGGGCAGTTCAAGCTCCATAAGTTTCGCAAGACCTATGCGACTCTACAGCACAGAGCAGGCGTTGATGCGAGGACCATCCAAAAAAGACTCGGCCACTCCGCGCTGGAAACGACCCTGGCCTACCTGGAAGGCGAGGAAGCACGCTCTGACCGCAGTCGGCAGCAGGTAAACGGGACGTTCGCAATGTTTGCGTGAACCACGGCGGAGACGGAGTTCTGGCGGAGATCTGGAATATAGGAAAAAAGAAATTGTCGAGACAATCCAGACAGCCCAATTCGCCTTGGTATCTCCCTGTATCCCCAATCTGGGACACAGAAAGGAGCACCATGGCAACACTACAAGAAGTAGAGACGGCAAAGCAGGAGGCACGCGACATCGCCAAAGACTTTGCCAGCGACGCCGAGGAAGCGCATCTCGGATTCTCGACTCTTTACACCTGGGTATATCGCGAGGGACTACCCGAGGGTGTAACCGGGCCAGTTGGAGACTTTACCGACGACCAACTGGGCGAGATTCTAGATGCGGGCGCGGCCTTATTGCCAGCCGTAGCCTAAGACAACGCAACGGGGCGGCTGACGACCGCCCCAAAACTTCCGTAACCTTGCCCGCTATGACGAGGGTCAGCGAGACTTAAGGCTATGGGCGTCTACCTCATCGACCTGAAGGAAGGCACGGACCTCCCCGAGCGCGTCGTTGTTGGTAAGGATGCCAAGGTGGAAGCGCAGCCATGTGGCTCTACCGAATGGGTGCCACTACAGGGCGTTGAGCTCACGCTGGGCATGCACCTGGGACTCTGTCACACAACGGAAGGCTGCCCGTACGAGGCTTACACCGTACTCAAGAAGGACAAGCGGAAGGTTGTATTGGAGAAGAGCGGTAGGGAGATGAATGTGAACGTGGTCGCCTTCGACACCCATTTGATCCGTATCACTGGCAATTACGAGATCAAGGAAGCCCATCCTTGGTGTATCCAATGCCAGTGTTTCCACGACCAGAGCCAACCCCACCGACGCCCCGCCAAATCAAGCAGTTAGCCACTCTTAGACGTTTTTCAAAAATCCTCCGTAGATTTGAGTGTGAGCAACCCTCACATGGAGGATTTGTGGATAAATTCAACAGCATTAGCGTCAGCGGAGATCAATTCACCACTGGCCCCTGCAGCGCGGCGGACCTTCGAGCGGACATGGAGGCAGCTAGGGCGATGGGGTGGGAGGTCCGTTTCCACCCGGCAACTGGGTCTATCACCTGTCTCAATCCAGCAAAACCAATAGCCACTCTGCCGATCCCTCGGAAAGCGCGGCTCTTGTTGCAGAAAATCTGGGACGAGTCAACGGTTCTCTACAAGCCGGAGGTGCGCAATGTCTAAGACACCACCAATGGCATTCATCGAACTGGAGCTTGTCCCGAGTGGCTCCGGCTTTGTAGTGCGCTACTACAACGGCGCGACGGGCACTCGCCTGGAACCTTACTTCGCAACGCGGAAAGAAGCCGAGAAAGTGTTCTTGGAATTGCACGAGGTCTTCTCTCACGTGGCAACCGCCGTGGAGGTGCTGTGATGGCAAACAAACTCACGGACAAGAAACTGGACAAGCTGTGCCGGGACAAGAACCCGGTGATCGCTGATCTAGCAAAGCGGCTCGCCACGAAGCGGCTCTACGTGGAGATGATGAAGGCCAAAATCAGAGAGGCTATTGGCTCTCCGTCGAAGTGGAGGGCACAGTGAACATCCCAGACGAGATGTGGAAGGAAGTGTGCGAACTCCAAGAGGCGCGGGACGCAGTGCCTGACGACGAACTGGAGGAATGGCTGCCTCCGCCTTCCGAAGACGCTCCTCCGCGATAGCGATCCCAACGTTTGGCGGAATCGGCGGTGAATTGTCAGCAGCAGTATCTAGCAACACGACCCCGGAAGGTCAGCACAGAATTAGAGATTGTCGCGACAGCGGGCCGCGCACCTTCTACCTTCCGGGGCAGGGCACGGCCCGTTACATTTTGGAGAATCAATATGGCGAAACCAAATTTCAAACTCAGCAAGCGGATGGTATCCGCCCGATTCTGGACCAATCCGGACCTATCCCGACTTGCCAAGCAGTCCAAGGTTCCCAACCTGAAGCTCACAATGATCGGCTTGTGGGCGTTCTCGGATGAGGCAGGCATCTTCGAGTGGCAGCCCGACATCGCGGCTGGAATGATCTACGGCTTGGACACGGACGCCGAACGAGAGGCGGTTGAGCCCGCAATGAACGCGATGCTTGAAGCTGGTTTCTTGAAGAAGATAGAGGTCAACGGTCACTGGTACGGCGCATGGCCTCATTGGGGAGAACACAATGATTTCCGCAACAATTCCAGTCGCTACCCCGAAGTGTCCGATGCACTCGGATACCCTCGCAAGGGTGCTCCCACCCTCAAATCCCCTCAACGCCCCTCTGAAGCTGAACTAGAAGCTGAAGGGGAAGTTGAAGTAAGTGAGTCAGAGAGTAAGAGAGAGGCTTCGCCTCCGGGTGAGCAGGAGAAGAACAACCCCAATGCCTCCAACATTGAGATTCTGTGCCAACTCATCAGCGACTATTCAGGGAACGCTGTCAAACCCGACTGGGCTAAATATGCGGCAGCGATCCTCAAAGCAGTCTCTCTGGATAAGCTCAGGCCTCTTCTGGAGTGGATGTACGTCGAGTCCGACTTCTGGGGAAAGCGCACGTTCAACACCAAGAACCTGTTCGACCACTTGAACGAGGGCCACCTGATCAAGAAGTACAACGCTGAGAAAAAGCTCACCAAGAAGAAGGCCGCGAAAGCGACTGGACAGCAAGCACCTAAGACCGCGACCGGAGCGCATGGGAACTTCTCCGGAATGGAGCTATAACATGGAAGCACTCGCACGAACCAAACCAACTCCAGAAGAACTGGCGAAGCGGCAGGAAGAGAAGAACCTGTCGGACTTCAAGTCCCAGTTTCGCAACGCCATCCTGGGCATTCCGGAGAAGTTCCGTTGGGTTGACCAACACATTCAACCGAACCCGAAGTCCCGGCTCTCCTTGGACGAACAGGCGAAGCTCTACGCGGAGATCAACGATAGGACCAAGCGGCTTGAAGGATGGGCGTTTTTCTCCCCGGCTGGCTTCGGCAAGACGACAGCGTCCTGGTTGCTCTACAAGTGGGCGATCCGTCAGAACTTGTATCACGCCATTTGGACGGGCCAGCAGGAGTGGGTTGTGCGGGACGCGCCACGCACCACCCCGTACTTCTATGACTGCTACTGCTGGCATATCGTCCTGCCGGAGTATCTCGCACAGATTCAGGCCAGCTGGACCGACGACAGCGTGGCGCGGCCAAAGATGATTTTCGACAAGTTCGAAAAAGCGAAAACACAGGGATTCACTCCGCGCCTATTTATCGAAGAACTCGACAAAGTCAAAGAGGGAAGCGAGTGGGCCAACAACATCCTGTTCACTCTTTTCAACGCGGTGGACAAGCACAAAGCCCAACTCGTGTTTGATACCAATTTGTCCCGCCAGCAGTTTATGAACAGATTTGGCGAGCCAATCTACCGTCGCGCCAAAGAAAACTGCAACATGCGGGAATGGGGATTCTAAGGAGCGACAACAATGGCACACGACAAAGAAAGTTTTAACAAGGGATGGAACGCAGCAATAGCGGAAGTACAGAAGGAAGTGAAGGGATATTTCCAAGCACGAGCGGCGGGTAAGGCGGACCCGATAAAAGAATGGCTGCCTAGGCTGCTCGGTCTGCTCGCTGGTGAGTGATAGGAGGAGTTTGGATGCCCACCGAAAGGATCCATTGCTTCTTCTGCAGACAGACACACCAGGCCGAAGTCGAGTACGACGAAGAGCCAGGCATCCTCCTGCCTCATCTTGAATCGCAACTGAAGTGCCCCAATGAAGGTTGCCCGAGCCAATGTCATAAAAGTGAAAACAGCTTCAAATCAAACTCCGCCGCTCAGTGAACGAGACCAGCAGCAGATTAGAGTCGCAACAAGTCGTGCTTACTTTAGATTTTGCGACGAATGCTCCACATACCCCCAGAACCTGACGAACTATCTCATGCTCATGGATTGGGTTGACGAGCGCCGAATCGAGATGGAGGCCGAGGGCAGGCGCTACTGGGTTCCGACGGATTGGGACTTCAGAAAGGCTGTGAGGGACTGTTGGGATGATCTGTTATTCCCAATCACCGGGACTGCAGATCAATCGACTAATCCGCAGCACGATCGTCAATTCACCCAGGGAGGAAAATGATCCGTAGCCACATCCTCAAGATGTTGGTTCACCTGACGGCGCGCAATGACACACAGGCAGAGATGGATAGGGCTGGTCGCGCCCTTCAGAGGGTGCTAGCCGACGAACAACTCGCTTCTTTCTTCCTGAACTGTAGTTGTGCAGAACTGAGCCTACTAGAGTTGATCGTGCGCTTTCACGATCAGCACGACCGCGTGCCTACGCGACAAGAATTCCAGGGGATGGCTTACAAGCACGCATTAGACGGAGGCAACCTGCTTGCTCTAAGCCTACACAAATGCAACGCAGAGCAGTGTCTTCCGGAACTCAACAAGTTGCAGCAACTATACCCCTTCTTGCAGCTGTCCACGCTGTGCACCGTCATGGACGAGTTCTATAAAGGGCTTCTGCGATAAAGATCCAACGGGGCTCTCTCGCTCGCTAGTAGCAGCGAACGACCCACTCCCCATCCCTTTAGGTAAGGCGACCGCAATTCACGTTGTGTAGCCGAAGCCTTTGCAGGAGCCAACATGCCTACGGCCAACTCACCGAAACAGGTCCAGATGATCAAACCCAGCAGGCCCATTCAACAGAGTCCGCCCGCCAAGTCCACTGAAAACACCAAGCCCGAGATTCCGCCGATCAAATCTGCTTTGGACAACTGGCTCGACGCGCAGGAGCCGATTTTCTCAAACTCTCGGCGCTAACTTTGGATACTAGGCTTCCAGAACTCTCAGCTCCGAGAACTACTGGACAACGTCACAATCTTCCCTTCAAACAGCGACAATCGGTCGCTGACGAACATTCTTAAGCTTTCGGCTGATTCAAAACATGCATGCTGCTAGAAGATGATGGTTTCCGTATCACAAAGTGTGCGCAGAGAAGGCACCAAGCGTTACACACCCTTACCTTCGTTTGACTCTCGCCAAAAATAGTTGTTTACGGCCCTTCGGGCTCCGAGCTAAATTTCGCTCGAGTTGTTTACTATTCGTGCAACAGGAGAGGAGAACCATGGCACGCAAAGCGACCAAGAAGAACAAAACTCAGAAGGCAGCAAAGGCTGCCAAAAGGAATTCCGCTGGGAACGCTCGCGCAGAAGGGCTGCGCTTGTTTAGCTTGGCTGGAAGACCGAAGAAGGGACAATTCATCGCGGTCTTCGGACAGCGGGGGGACCGCATGACATGGGAGCAGCGGGCGGCTCACGCTGGGCTAGCATCGGCGGAAGAAGCAGCGGCGAAGTTCCAGTCCATGCTGGCTAAGCAGGGGCGCTGATAATCATCTGACGACGGAGGTCTGAAATGCTGATTCGCAGCAATAGCGGCGAGGTCGTCGGTGAAATCAATACGTCGATCACGCAGGATGGCACCGTGATTCAGACAAACACGATGTACAACGGCGGGCGTCCGGTCGCCCAGAATATCTCCATCCGAGACAGTCAAGGGAGCGTTCGTACGACGAACGTGATTAACGGGAAAATTCTGCCCTAGGCCACGCAGGAACCGAGGAGGGAGGCTATGCGAGCAGCAATCTACGCCCGAGTGAGCACGGTCAACGGACAGAGCCCAGAAATGCAGCTGGTCGAACTGCGGGAGTACGCATCGCGGCGCGGCTGGGAAATCTTCGGTGAGTACGTGGACTCGGGCATCTCCGGCTCAAAAGAGTCACGCCCCGAACTGAATCGGCTCATGGCTGACGCCCACAGGCGGCGTTTCGATATGGTGCTGTGCTGGAAGGTCGACCGATTCGGGCGTTCGCTCAAACACCTCGTTAATGCTCTTGCCGATCTCGATTCGTACGGCGTGGCCTTCGTAAGCCTCCGCGACAATCTGGACCTCTCCACGCCTTCGGGTCGGTTGATGTTTCAGATCATTGGGGCGATGGCCGAGTTTGAACGCTCGCTTATTCAAGAACGGGTCAGAGCAGGGCTGCGCAACGCCAAGCTCAAGGGAAAAACGCTGGGAAGGCCGCGACGCGTAGTCAATGGCAGCGAGATGACACGGCTGCGAAAGCAAGGCGCGAGCTTTCGCGAGATTGCGAAGGCGGTTGGTGCGTCTCCCGGTACGGTTCGCACGCGTCTGCTGATGACGTGATTAAATCTCCATAGCCGTGCTTTGCCGTTTGCACACAACGCAATGAGGAACGTTCAGATCAAAGGCTACGCCGGAGACCCAATCCGATCTTTCAGTGATTGGGAGAAGCACGCTTTGCCGCCCGAACGGAAGGAACTGCAATGGAAGGAGAGCCGGAGCGAATTCGAACTAGGACGAAGCTGGACGGCTCACGGCGAGCCTGCTTTGCCGGGTGAATTGACGGAACTGCTCGACTCGCATCAGGGAACGAGACGGACTGTAGTCCTCAGTGGGATCACACAGCACGAAACAATCCTGCCCTTCGGCACGCGTGGGCCACGCTGTCATGACCTTGTACTGGACGGCGAGCAGGATGGTTGTACAGTGACCATTTGTATCGAAGCCAAAGCTGACGAATCGTTTGGTGGCAAGGTCGCTGAAGAACTTAGAAAGGCCAGAAAACGGCCAGTGACAAGATTCCCCGAGCGACTCGATTGGCTCACTCGTTCGTTGCTGGGGCTTCCAGCTTTTAAGGATGACCAGTCTGTCGTGCTCTCCGATGCGGTCGCCAATCTTCCGTACCAGCTTTTGTCTGCGATCGGAGGAACGCTATTGGAAGCAAGGCTAAAAGGGGCTTCCAAGGCTGTTTTCATCGTCCATGAGTTTCGGACGATGTCGACAGTGGACGCCAAGATGGACGACAACGCGAACGCGCTAAATGGTTTTCTTCACCTTCTGCAATCAACGAACAGCGTCGGGATTGAGCAATTAGGGCTTGAATGTGGTCACATCGTTGGCCCGATCTCGTTCACCGACCATCCTGTTACGGGAACAATCAAAATCCCCTACAAGATTCCGCTATTTATCGGGAAAATCAGGACCGACCGACTCGCCTAAGGCGGCTGGTTCGTTTAGGCGATGGCGACGGTGAGAGTTGCCGGGGGCCTGACACGCAGGCGGGTAAAAAACCCTACGTTTAGGCGTCACACTCTGGCACTGAAAACCCAGAACTTCAGGGCGGTGCCAGAGCGGTTAATAAACTGATATTTTCGGTACGCTACATTTGCTTTGAATGACTGGTCGGCTAACTTCCGTGTTGCCCGTCACTCGGGCCTGAATGCAGGCAGGGAATGGAAATCTGAGTACGTGAGATCGTGACGGTCTCTGATCTGAAAACAGGCGACGCTCAATGTCGCGGTCCAACTATCTCAGGTAGGTCTTCACCATATCGATAACCTCATCGGCCGCGAGCGTCTGCTCCGAATTCGGTTTTCGCTTCGGGTCCAGCACATGATGCCGGATGTGGCCTTCCAGGAGTTCAGTCATCAGACTGTTGACTGCGCCTCGAGCTGCACTGATGATCTGTAACACCTCGGAGCAATCGCGTCCCTCATCGAGGATTCGCTCAAAAGCCTCAAACTGCCCCCGGATACGCTTGCTGCGCAGAATCAACTTCTGTTTGTTCTTGATCGTATGGCTCATTCGCGAACGAATGATATCATGCCCGAGGTTGCACTATACCTATGGGGGTATGTATGATGAGCCATTCTTTGACGCGAGTTCATCATGTGGCAGCGCATGGCCTTTGTCACAACGGTTGTGCTTCTGGGAGTCAGTGGAGGCATCATCGCTCTTTTTGTTCGTGGCGTTCGCGCGGAACGGGGCGCGGTAGCAGGTTTCTGCGTGGTTTCTGCGCTGGCTGTCGTGCAGAGCTGGATGGTTGCCTCTGAAATCGCCAGGGCCCGCAGGCTGTCGGGCGATATTCGAAATGCATGTTCTCGGGGAGCGCAAGTGAAATTTCGAGCGGTTTCCTTCGTTGGACTGTGCGCAATCGCGGCGGTCCTTCCCCTGGCCTTCATGGGGGCAAACTCGGGAGCACCAGGCCGATTCGCCACCGTCATGTTAGGTGGTGTCGTGTTTTCCACGATCGCAGCGTTGACCGTGTTGCCTGTCCTCATTGCACGGATCGCAGAATGAGATCGGTTTGTTGTTCGGGCCCGTTCTCGCGGCGCAACTCTTGACGGCACAGTGTTGTGCTAGGGGCCATGAAGTGATCGGGATCGAAACGGTCGGCTCTTACCTCGAATCTCGCTTTCGTACCACGGAGGGAATCTATCTATGAGTTCTTCGCCCATCATCGAAAAGTCCCCCGCTAACCCTCCGCATCTCAGCCCGACTCGGAATTCCCCAGAACGGAACGAACCGGACCGTGGCGATGAGGACGAACAACACGGTCACGGAGTGGAGTGGGCTGAACTCGCCCGCACTGCTTTTGTGGCCTTGGCTGCAGCTGCGGTCTGGTTTCGGCTATGGGAGCCATTTCCGCACATCAGCGTGATCGGCATCGTGGCTACTCTGATCGGGGGATATCCGATTTTCAAGGAAGCCTTCGAGAACATCGTCGAACGAAAAATGACGATGGAATTGTCGATGACCATCGCTCTTCTCTCGGCTTTGGCGATTGGAGAGTTCTTCACCGCTCTGGTCATCACTGGCTTTGTCCTTGCCGCCGAGGTTTTGGAAGGTCTCACAGTTGGCAGAGGCCGGCGGGCTATCCAGAGTCTTCTCGATTTTCTCCCCAGAACCGTCGCAGTCCGCCGTGATGGTCAGGTGATTGAAGTACCGTCCGATCAAGTTCAAGTTGACGAAACGGTGATCGTAAAGCCGGGCGGGCACATCCCGGTGGATGGAATTGTGCTTAGTGGCCGCTCGTTTGTGGAACAAGCGGCGATCACCGGCGAGGCCATGCCGGTCGAGAAAGCGCAGGGAGATGCGGTCTACGCGGGCACCATTAACCAGTCGGGCGCTCTGGAAATCGGCGCCCAGAGACTCGGCCGTGACACGACGTTCGGAAGAATCATTGATGCCGTCGAACGCGCCGAGAAGTCGCGGGCTCCCATTCAGAAGACTGCGGATCGCCTGGCGGGATATCTTGTCTATTTTGCCTTGGGGGCGGCGATTCTGACCTTCATCATCACGCACAACGTCAGGTCAACCATCTCAGTCGTAATCGTTGCCGGAGCGTGCGGCATTGCGGCTGGAACTCCTCTTGCGATCCTCGGAGCCATCGGCCGCGCGGCGCATCAGGGAGCCATCATTAAAGGTGGGCTCTACCTGGAAGCGCTGGCCGCCGTGGACACCGTGCTCTTGGACAAGACGGGCACGCTAACGTTCGGTACTCCGCAGATCCGGGAGGTCGTTTCCGCCAATGGCTTCAAGGAACGGCAGATCATCGCTGCTGCCAGTATCGCGGAGCGCAAGTCGGAACATCCTCTGGCCAAGGCAGTAGTTGCACGGGCAACTGAGCTCGCGATTCCACTGGTGGAACCCGATGAATTCTCGTACACGCCCGGGCGAGGAGTCAGGGTGAGGTATCGCGGCGAGGAAATCGTGGTCGGGAGTCTGGCGCTTCTCGTGGAGGAAGGCATGACCAGGGGCTTGCCGGCAGATAGTCACAGTCCCGACGGGGCATCGGAAGTCTACGTCGCCCGAGCGGGGCAAGTTCTAGGGAGCATCCGGATTGCGGATGTCTTGCGGCCGGAAGCCAAAAGTGCGATCGCGGCGATGCGGCAAATGGGTTTAAAGACAGTCCTCTTGAGCGGAGATACACAGGCTGCAACTTCATCGGTGGGCCGCGGTCTCGGAGTGGACGAAGCCGTCGGAGGGCTCCTGCCAGAGCAAAAAGCAAAGTGGGTGACTGAGCTGCGTAGCAAAGGTCGTAACGTCGCGATGGTCGGCGACGGAATCAATGACGCTCCAGCCCTAGTGGAGGCCAATGTCGGGATCGCCATGGGATCGGGAACGGATGTAGCTCGGGAGAGCGCTGATGTGATCTTGATTGGCAGTGATCTATCGAAATTGGTCGAGACTCTACGGGTTGCTCGCCGCTGCCGCGGCATCATCATGCAGAACTTTGTGGGCACACTAATAGTGGACAGCGTAGGAGTAGGAATGGCAGCCTTCGGTTTACTCAATCCGCTTCTGGCCGCTTTTATTCATGTGACCTCAGAGTTGGCGTTCATCCTCAATTCCACGAGATTGTTGCCCCGAAGTTTTGAAGCCAGGCAATGAGATCGAGGATTTATAGCAAACGAAGCCGCCGGTATGCGCCTTTCTCCTGTGATCCAGATTCGGAAAAGGCGGGCTTGGGCAATCCTAGTGGCCCTAGCGATCGTGGGGATGTTTATCGTCACGCTCGCTTGGTTGTCCAGCAGATTCAATCTGGAAGATCTCTACGGAATTCTTGATTAGGTGGCGATTAAACCGAGGGCGGATCAGGCTTTGTGAGAGACGATCGAGATTGTCCGCTGAAAACGAAGCGCCTTGTGATCGGGCAAATTACGATCTGCCGAGGGTGTTGTTGCGGCAATGTGGAGCGCGGTTTGCCCGAAGTTCCCGTGGAATGGCTGAAGAGCGAATGGCGGAAACGGGGACTGGTGAAGCGAGTTCAGCTGACGATCAGTGGTTGCGTCGGGCCGTGTGATGTGCCGAACGTTGTCGTAATTACGAGTTCAGCGGGTGAAGCATGGCTGGGAAACATTGTTAAGTTCGACCAGTACCGCAGCCTCCTAGAGTGGGCTGTGCGCTGTCGGGACGCGGGCGAGATGTTGTGCCTGCCTCGTGAATTCCTTGAATGTAGGATTAGCCCCTTTTGTTCGTAGACTCTGCTGAACGCTTAGAACGACGCAGCTGACGGTGTGGCATCCACACAGATCAAGGCTTCTGTGGATTTGCGCATTGGTATTCGATGTGGAGGCAGTATGTGATGGTGTCATTCTTCATGAAGAATCAGAGTCGGAACAAGAGAGCAAACCGTACAGAGGGGACCATTCGGCTGCTATTGCTCATTCTGTGGGCAGTGGTCGTCGTCGTGTTGGGTTTTTACTCGGGTCTTAGCTTTCATCACCACTAGCGCTGGCGAACAGTAAACACAAAACATTGGTTAGTTGTACAACCCGGACAGATCGCTTGGTACGACAACGAAACAGCCAAGCATCTGCAGTAGACGAGTCTCGCATTCTCGTGAAGCATGGGCGCTGCAAAGAGCCCCCGATACATACCCGGTTAGGTACTCCCTGGTTGCGTTTGATCGTCGTCTTCGTATAGATTCGATGAACGCTCCCTGGAGTAGCTGTCATGCGCTCAATATCGAAGCGGATCGCGTGCCTATGTCTGTTGCTGACTTTGTGGTCAGCGATAGCATTCGTCGTGCACCAACATTCGAGCGCTACTGAGGCGGCAAAGTGTACGGTCTGCATCGCTGCCCATTCCGCTTCTCCCAAGGCTACTTCCGCTCCGCTGAAGGCGAGGTTCGTTGCGGTATCCACCTTTCGGGCGGAACCAGTCGCAGCGAAGCAATGCCTCATAGCCTTCGCTCTCTGTGTTCGCCCGCCTCCTAGTGTCTAACGATCAGACTCTTAGTCCGACATACGTCGGCTCGTGTTCATGGGCCGTGTTTTGATCGCGTAGACCACAGTCCTCTGGAGGAATTCATGCTGGTTTCTTACGAGAAATCGCTTCATGCGGCTTTCATAGTGTTTTTCTGTTTGGCACTGGGCTTTCACGCTTCGGCGCAGTCTGTTGGAAATTCTGGTTCGATCAACGGCACCGTAGTAGATCCTACGGGTGCAGTCGTCGCCAAAGCGACGGTCGAAATCCGCAACCCTGTGAGCGGTTTTGATCGCTCTACCACTACAGACGCTTCCGGAAAGTTCGAGTTCACAAATATCCCCTTCAATCCTTACCATTTGGTGGTCACGGCCGAAGGCTTTGCCGCCACCGTGCAGGACGTGGAGCCCCGGTCGGCGGTGCCGGTCAGCGTTGCCATCAAACTGAAAGTGTCGGGGTCAACCACGCAGGTAACGGTCGAGGCCGAAGGCGGGGATCTGATCGAGAACGACCCTACCTTTCACACTGACGTGGACAAGAATCTGTTCGACAAACTCCCACTGGAGAGTCAGTCGTCGTCGCTAAGCAATTTGGTCACGCTGGCCACTCCTGGCATTTCGGCGGACTCGAATGGATTATTCCACGGTTTGGGGGAGCACGCGGAAGCCTCGTTTTCGGTTGACGGTCAACCCATCACGGACCAGCAGAGCAAGATTTTCTCTAATCAGATTCCGCTGGACTCGATCCAATCGATGGAGGTGATCGCAGGGGCTCCCCCCGCAGAATATGGGGACAAGACCAGCGTCGTTATCAATGTGACCACGCGCTCAGGGCAGGGTGTGACAACGCCGCACGGCAGCGTTACCGCGTCTTATGGTTCCTTCGGAACTTCCACCGGAGCTTTCGATCTCTCTTACGGCGGCCAGAAATGGGGAAACTTCATCTCGGCCGGTGGCTTGAACAGCGGGCGATTTTTGGATCCACCCGAGTTCGTCGTGCTGCACGACAAGGGCAATGAAGAGAATGTGTTTGACCGCGTGGACTACCAGATCAGTTCAGCGGATTCAATCCATTTGAACTTCGGCTACACGCGCTCCTGGTTCCAGACGCCGAATACCTTCGATTCCCAGAACGCGACGCCATGGAATGGTGTCGTCGTGGCCAATGGCGGCTTGGACCCCAACGGCAACGTCGTGGGGCCGGCAGACCAGCGCTCGCAAATCAAAACCTTCAACATCGCGCCATCCTGGACGCGGCTGCTCAGCTCTACCGCCGTGTTTACCCTGGGTGCCTTTGTTCGCCGTGACCAATTCAACTATTACCCCAGCGGCAATCCTTTTGCCGACCTCGGCCCCATCAACCTTCAGCGGGAAAGTATCGGACAGAATCGGAAGCTGACCAATGCTGGCCTGCGGTCAGATCTGTCATATGCGAAAGGAATTCACAACATAAAGGTCGGGGCGGTCTATGAGCAAACATTCCTGGATGAGCAAGACCGTCTCGGCATCGTCGATCCTACGTTCCTTCCCTCCCTCACAGATGCAAATGGGGCCCCTTGCTACAACGCCACAACTCACCAGGCCATCGATTCACCGTGCACCGATTTGTTCCCATACGATCTCACGCAGCCTGGCGGGGGCAGTCTTTACACGTTCAACGGTCACACCGACGTGAAGGAGTTGTCTTTATACGTGCGCGACAACATCACCAAGGGAAACTGGTCCTTGAACGTAGGCCTGCGCGGCGATTTCTACAATGGCCTCGTCACCCACAAGGAGATTGAGCCTCGCCTGGGGGTCGCCTACAACATCAAAAAAACGAACACCGTCCTCCGCGTGTCCTATGCGCGACTGCTGGAAACGCCCTTTAATGAAAACTTGGTGCTCTCCAGTACCGGGTGCGCCAATGCCGTATTAAATCCGCTTCTTGGCTGTACCGTGCCAGGGGCAACGCCGTTCAATCCGGGCTTTCGTAATGAGTTTCACGCCGGAATTCAACAGGCTTTCGGGCGCTATCTCGTCTTCTCGGGCGAATACATCTGGAAATACACTCACAATGGTTACGACTTCAGTATTCTGGGCAACACCCCGATCACCTTTCCGGTGGAATGGGAGCGGGCAAAGATTCCTGGATACGCGGGTCGCGTGAGTGTGCCGAACTATCATGGATTCTCGGCACTGGCTGTCTTCTCCAGCGTGGCGGCACGATTCTTTACCCCCCAGATTGGTGGAGCCGGGGCAGTTCCTTCCGTGGCACTGGCGGGCGGATCGACTCCGTTTCGGATTGATCACGACGAGAAATTCAATCTGACTACCCACTTGCAGTATCAGCCGTGGAAGACCGGGCCCTGGTTCGGCTTCAACTGGCGTTATGATAGCGGCCTAGTCGCTGGCCAAACGCCCTGCTACGGCGGCAAGTGCGCACAGACCACTGTCGATTCAACCGGGGCGCCGGCAATCGCGCTGACGGACTCGTTTGGAGCCCCGCTGACAGCCGATCAGGAATTCGAATCTGGGCTGTTTTGCGGGTCGCAACGTGCAACACCAACAACGCAGATCGGAGTTCTCGGTCCTCCCGGCAGTGCGGCACTTGTTTGTCCCGTCTCGCAATTCGGGTCGACGCTTCTGCAAGTGCCGAAGCCGAATACGGAGGACGACGACAAGAATCCGCCACGCATCGCGGCGCGAAGCCTTTTCGACGTTTCCATCGGACATGACAACCTTTTGCATGGCGACAAATACAAAGTCAGCTTGCAGTTGACGGCTATCAACATCACCAACAAGTACGCACTTTATAACTTTCTCTCCACCTTCAGCGGCACTCACTATGTGACGCCGCGGTCCATAACCGCTCAAATCGGTTTCCATTTTTAGCTGACGCTCCCCCGTCGGTGAGGGCAGTGGTCGATGCTACTGCCCTCATTCTGGAAAACCCCACCCTTGGAGCGCAGGCATGAGGTAGTAGCTACGGTGAAAGGCGGCGGCGGACACATGGAATTTCAAACTGAGGCGCTACCGAAGCGGCTCTCTTCGGACCCGAGACTATTGCTTTCGGTCGTCAGCTACAATTGAATCCCTTCTCCCGAATATTCAACGTGGCAACAATGCACTCGATCAACTCGCCTCGCCATGGTTTTACGGGCGGCACTTGCAGATACGGACGAAACACCCTGTTGATACTCATAACAGTTGTATTCATTTGCTGGGAAAACTCCTTTGCCCAGTCGCTCGAGAAAGACCCTGCCACTGTCGTTGAGCTTGGAGGGGCTGCTGGCCGGAGTCTCACAGAGGGTCAATCGAGTTTCGGACCCACGGTCGGGTTTGAGGTTACACCGATAGAGAACTGGCTGGAACTTGAGGCTGGCGTTACGCCACTTTTTAGGCGCCACTCGACGGAATGGAGTATCGACCTTTTGTTCAAGAAGCCCTGGACCCTGTCGGACAAGACAGAGTTCATGCTTGGGATTGGCCCCGAGTGGATTCATACGAACGCATACGGTATGAAAATGAACTCAGTTGGCGCGGAAGTCGCCCCAGACTTTATGTTTTGGTCATCGAAAAAGCATAGATTCGGGTGGTATGTGGAACCGAGCTACGAGTTCAAATTTGGCCCTCAACACGAGCAATCGCTTGGCGTAAGCGGCGGTCTTCTGATCGCCATTCCGTAGAAACAGTTCCTTCCAGGCTGGGCTCAAACCGGACGGAAGGCCAACCGTTTCGGTCTTCCTGCGGAGGGCTGTGCACCCTTTATTTTTGAACAGGACCGGCTAGGCACGGTCTCAAGCCTGTCTACGGATACGCAATGGTTTACTCGCAAAAAGGGGCCTGGGTCGTAACGAGGGGCCTTTGTAGCTCATTAGCTACGCCGGGCACGGTCTTCTTCCCCCGGATTTTGGGCTCCTTGCCGGTATTGAGCACAGAAACCTTTCTGGATTTCCTGGAAGAAAAGATAAACATTGAGAAAGCCGCTGCCAAAAAAGGAGTCAGCATGAGTCGTTTTATCGTTGAGCGGGCCTTACACGCTACCAAGCGCGTCTTGTCCCAGACTGCTTAAGAACCTATCAACCTATCTCATAAATTGCCTACAGCCATAGTTGCTCGCCCTCAAACATGACTTCTGCGTTGCTCGTGACTCGGGCGCAACCTAGGTTTGCCCAGGCTCGCCCTTAGATCCTTGCTTCTTTGTGTTAACTGTGGTTAACTTCATAAAATAATCGCTGGTTAATAGATCCTCTTGGGGACACATTGCCGCCTTAGGGCAAAATAAATGGGGTATTCATGGCGCGGGCGGGGCACTTTGCTTTTTTCATGTTGACGGTGGCGTGTCTTGTTCCAGTGAAAGCGTTGGCACAAGGCGAGACCACCAGTGCTATTGTTGGCCAGGTCCGGGACGCAACCAACGCCGTCGTACCCAGCGCCATTGTGACGATCACAAACCCGGAGACCGGACTGAAGCGCAGCGCCAAGACCGATGACTCGGGCCGATTCAACTTCCCCCAACTAAAACCGGGGATCTATTCTGTCAAGGTTGAAGCATCGGGTTTCGAGCCACGACAAAACAATGTCGTTTCGGCCTTGGGTCAAAAGCAAACCGTGGATTTCACTCTTGGTGTGGCCCGATCCCGTGAGACGGTGGAGGTCAGCAGCGAGGCTCCTATCCTCAATCCGGAGAACGCCAACACAACCACCACCTTGAATGCTCCCGCCCTGGAGGATCTGCCCAATCCAGGCGGCGATCTCACCTACCCGCTGCAGTTTGCTCCGGGCGCCCTCATCAACACGGCAGGCAGCGGCAATGATTTCGTTGGTGGCACAAACGGGTACGGCAACGTGGAATTCAATGGCCTGCCCGCCCTATCCAACGGCTATATCGTTGACGGACTGGAAACCAATGACCCGCTCACCAACCTCAACAGCGGCCTCTCCACCAATCTCGTGCTGGGCCTGAATTCCATCTCAGAGGTGACGGTCAACACTCTTTCCTATGCCGTGGATCAAGGACGGTATGGAGCATCCGAGGTGAACTACGTCACCAAGTCGGGCTCGAATCAGTTTCACGGGAATCTCTATGAACTGTGGAATGGTGCTCGGCTGAATGCAGCGGACTACTTTACCAATGCGACGCCGGGCAATCACAAGCCCGGAGCGACGGTAAATCACTTTGGGGGCAGTCTGGGCGGGCCGATTGCGCACGACAAGATCTTCTTCTTCTTCGACAGCGAATGGGTTCGGATCGCGCTTCCCATCGTGACGCCCACGACGGTTCCCAGCACGGCGTTCCAGCAGTACGTGCTGCAGCAACTCCCGCTGGGTGGAACGGACTCAATAACCGGATCAACCTATTCGCCGTCGCCGCAATCAGTCGCGTTCTACCAAAAGATGTTTGCCCTCTACGGCAACACCAACGGCACGCCTCTCGCGGTGCTCGGGTGTCCTTTGAACTCGGATGGCACGACGCCGTCGGGCAGTCCACCGAATGGAAACGGTTGCGCGAACAGGCAGAGCGTGTCGCATTCCAGCGATGACCACGAACAGGTACAGACGCTCCGCATCGACTACAACATCAATCAGAGGGAGACTGCTTGGTTCCGTTTTCAGGCGGACACGGGTGTACAAGCTGCCTACACAGATCCCATCAACTCGTTGTTTGATGCGGTCTCTCCTCAGCCTCTCTACTCGTTCGCAGCGGGTTACACCCACGTCTTCTCACAAAACCTGGTGAACTATTTCAATCCAGCGTTCTCGTGGTACGAAAGCTTGTTTGGGCCTGCCAACTTGCAGAAGACGCTCGCGGCATTTCCGATTGTGTTGCAGGGCAGTGGTGCCAATGCACCCTTCACCACAATTGGAGGGCTCGACAATACGTGGGTGCAAGGCAGGCGAGCTTCTCGCTTCTTCATCAATGACAACCTTGTTTGGAGCCATGGCGCTCACGAACTCCGGTTTGGCACGAACACCCGAATCTTTCGCTTGAATGACTATGACTTCGGACAGGGCACAGTTCCAACCGTGACCTACACGACGTTGCCGCAATTCATCTATGGAGCAGCATCCACCGCAAGCCAGACTTTTCCGCTATCGGCGAACGAACCATTCCGGTTCCTCAATCTCGATTTATATGCCCAAGACACCTGGAAAGTGACGCGGGAGCTTACCTGGACATTCGGCGTGCGCGACACCTTCAACTCGAATCCGCTCAATCCACACGACCAAATCGCGCGCCTGGGCGGTTCTTTCAGTTCGGTCTCGCATGATGTGAATCAGCCATTAAATGCCGCCATCCAGACTCATCTCGGGAATTTGTTTTCGTCCACGCCGCTGGCCATTTTGCAGCCGCGAACTGCGATCGCATGGCAGTTCGAGCCAAAATCTGTGCTGAGAGCCGGTTTCGGAATCTTCAGCGATATTTTGCCGGGCAGTGTCGCCGACCTCATTGGCACAAATCCTCCTTACGACAAAACCTTCCAGGGAGGTCTGCTAGGTACGGTGGGCGGGACTGCCAACGCTCCGGGAGTAACGAACAGTGCAGTGGATGCAATGGTCGTAGCAAATCAAAGATTCAGTTCGGGATTCCCTCAAGGACAGCTTTCGTGCCCATCCCCGCAGGCAGATCCCGCAACGTGCCTCCCACCCGTCGCAGTCACGGCGGTGCCCACGGGCACTCTGCGTGCTCCGTACTTCATGGAGTGGAGCTTGGGAATTGAACATCAATTCGGAGCCACGACGAGTTTGCTTGCGCGATATGTGGGAACACGCGCTGTGAACCAGCCCTATCTGACCCAAGTGAACGGATACCAGACGGTGTGTGAGGGGTGCTTTTCGCCATTTCCCTACATGCAACCAACCGATCCACGATTCAGTGCGGTGACCCAGCTCGCCACCGGGGAGAACAGTCATTACAACGGCCTTCAACTCACCGTGATGAAGCGCCTGGGGCACGGTCTGCAAGGGCAAATCAACTACACGTTGAGCCGCTGCATGGATACGGTGTCGAACGGGGGATTCCTTCAGTTCTCTGCGGGAGGGATTCTTTCTCCCTTGCCCGGAGAGCTGGCCCGCGATTACGGTCCTTGCGACTATGACATCCGGCACAATCTCGACGCGCAATATGTGTATCAGTTACCAATTCACCTTCAGAATCGTCAGTTGGCACAGGCGCTCAACGGCTGGCAAATCTCCGGAACCATGTTCTGGCATAGCGGAGTTCCATTCTCGGTCTTGAGCGCGCCGTACTCTGCCAACGGAAACGGCATTGTGCAGGGCAGCGGACCGCAGTTCGCGAGCGTCGTTCCGGGCGTCCCGCTCTATGAGCATCATCCTGTCGCTGGTGTTACCCAACCGGGCACCCTCCAGTGGCTCAATCCGGCCGCGTTTGTTTCCGCCGTTGATCCCAGCACTGGGCAGTGCGCCGGTGGCGACGACCCACAGCATTGCCAATTCGGAAACCTCGGCCGCAACGCCCTGCGCGGCCCCGATTTTGTCTGGAATGACTTCTATCTCACGAAATGGTTTCCGGTTAGCGAGCGAGTGAAACTTAGAGTAGAAGCCCAGTTCTTCAATGTATTCAACCATCCAAACTTTGGGCTTCCCAGCATGACGCTGTCGGGGATTCCAGGAAAGCCTTCCACGCAGACGGGATTTGGCGCGCTCACGTACACAACTTCTCCCCCAACCGGCTTGCTGGGCGTCGGCTTGGGTGGCGATAGCAGTCCACGCATGATCGCGTTTCAGGCACGCCTGGAGTTCTGAGTGTGCCCCCGACGATTTCTGGGCGGATGGTCGGCAATCCGGACACTGGCGACGAGCTAAAATTCCCTTGCGCGTCCAGGGTGTTTCAGCCCCTTCTACAAAGGGGTTACGCGGAGTCATTTATGCGGGCGGGAAATAGTAGATTTCCGCTCAGTCGTGGAGTGGGTCTTGTGGAGTTCGCATGAGCCGTTGTAAAGAGGAGTACGTTCGAATGGTTCTTCTGAGAGAGCCGTAATAAAATCGCGATGGTGGGTCATTTGCATAACTTGGACACATCCCTGAACGCCGTCTGCCCCTACTTCACAATGTTCCCGCTCGACTTTCCGTTGGAGGTGCTCGCGCACAACCGTGACCCCGGGAGCTGGGTACTAGATCCATTCTGCGGCCGCGGCACGACGAACTTTGCGGCGCGGTTGAGAGGGTTGCCTTCCGTGGGTGTCGATAGTAGTCCTATCGCGGCAGCGATCGCTCAGTCGAAAGTCGTGTCGAGTTCAACTCTTGCCGTTGTAGATTGTGCGAAGAACATTCTCGAACGCTACAGACCTAACCACGTTTCCGAACCGGAGGGCGTATTCTGGAGAGAGGCGTTCCACCCAAGAACACTTCATCGGCTTTGCCACCTCCGCCAAGAGCTCATGATGGACTGCCAAAGTCCTGAGCGGAGAATCTTGCGCGCGATTCTCCTGGGCGCACTGCACGGTCCATTAACAAAGTCGACTCCCTCGTATTTTTCGAATCAGTGCCCTAGGACATTCGCGCCGAAACCTGAATATGCTGTTCGATTTTGGAAGAAGCACAATCTGAAGGCACCACTGGTTGACGTAATTAGGGTTGTCCAGACTCGTGCAGAACGATACCTCCGCACTCCTCTTCCGAGAACTCGAGGCGACATTATCCAAGCCGATAGCCGAGCCTGGAAAGACAAACGAAGTCATCGAAGATTCTCTTGGGTCATTACATCGCCTCCTTATTATGGGATGCGCACCTACGTGCCTGATCAGTGGCTACGGAATTGGTTCCTTGGGGGACCGGATGCGGTGGACTATTCTGCTCGGGTACTCGACATTCGGCATTCTTCACCAGAGGAGTTCAGTGAACAGCTGAGACGGGTGTGGGCAAACGCTGCTCAAATGAGTCATCCGCAAGCTAGGCTGGTCTGTCGCTTTGGCGGGATTCATGACCGAAAACAAGATTGTCTGGAGATAGTCAAGAACTCATTTGTGAATACTGGTTGGCGAGTAACGACGATCCGCAACGCAGGTACAGCATCTCAAGGGCGCCGTCAGGCTATCCAAATGGGTGAAGGCCAGAAGGAGCATCCACGCTCGGAATATGACGTGTACGCTCGGATTGACGCCTAGTTCCTTATTTTCATTATGAAGAGCGTCGATTTGGGACCTTTTCTCTCGGTAGACCAAGACTTATCCTTCGGGCCCAGAATCGCGTTCATTGCGACGGGTACTAAGTTGTATGCGATTGAGTCACGGTCCGCGAGGCTCGCAGGCAGCCCATCTTTGAGCATTCCGATTACGACACCCCAAGGAATTCCATTCGATTCAATACTCTGCAAAAATGACTCGTTCTTCGCAAGCGCTTCGATTGCACGTTTTTGATATTCGCGGTAAGGATCTACCGAAGGGCGCTCGACAACGGGATTGTCAGCAGGCTCAGCCGCCTGCTGTGGCATCTCCCTCTGATCCGCAACCTCCAACGCGAAGTTTGCTCGCAGTTGCGAGGCATAGGTTTGTATGGCGGCGTTTTCGTACCTGGGATCTGCTGTCTCGTAGAGACTGCCGAACGGCAAAACACGGAGTGAAATGGGGAAAGGCATTCCGCTGACGCCGCTCCAAAAGACACCTTGTCCTGGTATTGGTTCATTCAGCAGTGAACTGAGAATGTCATCGCTAAAATGTGCGTTTGCTCGATGCACATTCGTAAGATCGGCCGCGGAAAGCAAATGAAAGATGAACCAGTTATCCCCCTGACTCAGGATTTCGGTCGGAATACTTCCTGGTTGCTGAGTGATCAACAAGGCTCCTAGATCGTATTTGCGTCCCTCTTTGACCCACTCGATGTAAGGACCAGAAGGACTTGCTTTTTCATTCAGTACCGATTGAGCTTCCTCGACGACAGCAATTGTAGGAATCGTTGCAGATTCTGCTTTGGTGAACTCATCTTGGTTATGGTCAAAAATCTTGCGCAATATCAAACCCGACAGGATCAGGGAGGCTTCGCCCCGAAGCTGTGAAACATCTACGATGCATAGTTTTCCTGCAGAAAGTGCCTCCAACAAAAGGTCCATGAGCTGACTACTCGGGTCATGGAGCATTCTCACAATTGAAGTCATGTTGGCACGTGCAGCGAATGCTTCCACATCGCCTTGCTTTTCATCCAGTTTGACGAGTTTCCTCACCTCTTCTATGTCTGCAAGATTTCCGTCTTTAGCAATCAGGTCGACTAATGATGCCCAGTCGTTCTGGTTGAGTCCCCTCAACTTCCGAACATTTTGTTGGTCTTGCCGTTCTGGGGAGAGCGCAATGCTCAAGACATCAGAGGGTCGTAATCTCCTTATATCGAGCTTGATGCCGCCCGCTACAAATGAGCCGTAGTATGGACTCGGTGCCCCGCGTGAAGTGAATACGACAATGCGATCCTTCAGATTGGGAACATCGCAGAGCGCGGGATTGCCCTTATCGTCGGGCCAGAAATACTCTCCATCTGGGTCAAAGATGATCGTGCCAACCGGAACTTGCCGGTTCCGTTTCGTTACGGTGCATTCGGAAGAGTAGAGCGTGCTGAAGAGCAACTTATTCAGATTAGACTTACCGTATCCAGCGCGTGCAAAGACAAAAGTTCGTCTTGAAACCAGATGCTTTATTGGGAACTTGACAATCGCAGATAGAGGTTTGACTTGGACCCAGCTCTCCGCCGATAGACGAGCGTCAGTGCCCGCGTAGATGTATTCCCCAAGGGCGAAGAAGCCTAGGTCGGCACCATCGCTGAAATGGCCGACCAGCCTGCGCAGAACATCGTCGGATGGAAACGCAACAGGGCTACCAACATGCGGAAGTCTTCTGTGAGACGGAGCAAAGCGAAGGTCCCCGTCGTCAGCGCGGATGACTCCGAGTACGCGGATATTGACGCGATATCGCAGGTACTCTTCTCTCAGGTGATCAGGCACCTGTCGGCCTTCACCGACGGCTCTGATGCTGTATTGCTCGCCGGCTCCGCTGGTCAGTCGCCCCTCCGCCGACAGTGAACAGATTCTACCGAGAACAGCTTCTTCGGGGTTTTCCAACTGGACCAATAAGAATTGGCCGTGCATCGGTACATTGTGGAGCTTCGGGCGGTACGGCAGGGTCAGATCGGCGTGGAACTCTAGCCCCCCTTCGCGAAACCCGCGAAAGACTCCAACAACTTCCTCCTGCGGAAACAATTCCACCATAGCCGTCTCCTTAGCTGTATCGCTGGGCAGCAGGGTCGGATTCCTGCAATGCAAGTTCGTCGATGATCCATTTTTTGTCGCCTAGACTCTCTCTCAAAACATCGCAAATTTGGTCTTCAAGGAGCTGAAGATCGAAATCAACGAGAGCGGCGTTCTCGTGTGCTCTTTGGAGACATTGCGGGTAGAGCGGAACCGGGAATCCATCTTTTGCATCTTCGAGTAGATATCCGAAGATCGTTTGAGCCTCCGTCTTCTGGGACAACAGGAGGTCCACAGCCCACACCGGGTCGTGAGGGCTACTTCCGAATTTGACGAGAAACATCTTCCCGGCGACGAACTTGTCAGTTCGCTTCAAATACTCGTCCCACTTATAGACGCGCTCTTCGATGTTTTCCGCGACCTCCAGATAACACGGATAGGCATTCCTCATTACACCTTCGAGGGCCATCGCGACACGATACGTTTGAAGCACTGCACTCCTCTTGGCAATCCCGCAGATGTAAATCCGTCGGCGGTTCCTCTCAAATTGCTGTCGAATGCCCTCCTCGAGACCCTGACGATATTTGCTGAAGAGCGTCCCAGCGAACATCTTTGATCGCAAAAAACCATCGCACACGATGATGGTGTCAGTGCCAAAGTCCTTGCTCCTCACCAGTTCAAACAAGACTGCCCACTCGGTCATCTCCCGGTAGACATTCATCCAGCTGACACTCAACTCTTCAGGACTAGCGTTAAAAACAGGTGACAAGCCAGCTAGGTTCGAAATCCCCAGATACGCCATCATCCGTCCCAAAGCTGTCCGCGGTCGTGCGTCCGTCTCGAAGTGACGAATCGAAAGTTCGGAAATCGACATTCGAGGCGTTATCACTTCCAAGCAATACTCGTTGTGGCTTGAATCAACGACTCTAACCAGTTGTACTCTGAAGGGATCGAACTGCAGTTGGTTGTTCCCTCCGTCGGTTCCAACCAACGAAATGGCAGTCGCCGACCTTGGCTGAATTCTTCGGGTCGCCGCCTTCAGAGGCCGAACTTCCTCGCGCATCTCGTCTAAGACTCTCTTGTCGATCGAGATTCGATTTCGAAGCTCTTTTTGAAGCACTTCGAAGGTAGTCGGCTCAATCATCCGTTCTCCTCATGGCGAGCTCTTGCGCCGCAGAAAAGAATCGTGGCACAAGCTGCTCACCTTCAAATAACTGCTGAATCTGCTTCAGATCGTCCAAGAATGCTTCGGGAGGGAGCCGAAGGTATGACCAAGAACTGAAATCAGGTGAGTTTCGTGTCATCATCTGCTGCCACGCCTCCCCGACCCGTGATAGGGCATCTTCTTGACGGTCCAGAACCCAAAGCGCAATTGCGAGACATTGATGAAAGTTCGGCCCAGCCGAAGGACTGGCCTTATCAAGATCAACTACTCTTCCAAACAGCTCGGGAGAGGGTTTAGAGTCGATAGCCCACCTTGCCATTGCATAATTGAACGCCTCGGAGATTTCCAATTCGGCTGGTGATTTCTTACCGTCATTGCTTATCACCTTTATAGCTCGCTCGAATTGGCCGGAACTAATTAAGGCCAAAACAAAGTCGACATCTACGACACGAGCAAAAACGGAATCGGCTTTGTCCCAGAGAGCCCCCAGAATATCGGCGGCTAGCGCCATGCCTTGTCGGGAATCAAACAATTCAGTTGCGAAATAGTGCTGACCTTCAGGTTCGATTCGCCCGAACGCAGGGAACTCCGTGAGAGTGCGTGCTCGTTTCGGATCGAGCTTGAGGAAGAGGCGCGCTGCAGCAGTAAACTCCAGGTATGTCGGGTCTGTTGACTTAAGAAGTTCTTCTACATTCCGCAGAGCCAGTTCGGGTTTGCCGAGTTGTAAATGCAGTTCAGCGGTCGCCAAGAAGAGCTCTGCGTTGCGTGCACCAAGTTCTGCAACTTGCTCGAAGATGCTAAGTGCCTCTTCGAATCTGCGTTCTCGACGAAAGAGCACACCCAAGCGGGTTAGTACTTCAGGATCGTCGGGGTGTTTGGTTTTGATTGCTTTAATTCGTTCTTCGAGTTGACTAGCCGGAATTCGCGGTCGTCGTGCCAATGGTGCAACTTCGTCAAGGAATTCGAGTGCTGCATCTCTGTCTTCAACGTTGTCCCTGCGAATCGCTTTGGTGAGCGATCCGTATTCATGCGCTAGTCTTGTTTTCGGTCTATCGATGGTGAATACGGACTGAGTCAACAGGGCGAGGCTGTTGTAATGATGGACGACTGCTGCGAACTGTTTGATCCCGAGGCTCTCTCTGAACCTTGCGACGTTGTTCGCCAGGAAACCTTCCTCATCATCGAGTTCCGGAACATTAGATAATACAAAGTGAAGTTTTATCTGCTTTTGCCTCTCGCTTGTTGCTTCAGCGCGGATTTGTCTCACGATAGTCTCAAGTCCGCGCCGATTCTGTTCGTTGGGGAAGAAGAACAGCACGACCGCGTCTGGTAGCTGTCTAGTACATATTCCGCCGACATCGGTGTGACCCGTTCGAGAATCTATCAAAACATAATCGGGCGAAAGTGTTTGCTTCCACTGTGCCTTAAGGTCCTCAAAGAGGAGATAACCGTCATGGCTGTCGTATAAGTCTTGCCAATTGACGGATTTGAATTTCTGATCGTATTCAGTGCCGGGATTGCCTGCGGGCATTATCCAAAGCTGCCCGCTCGCAGACGATATGCTCGACTTGTAGACAAACTCTGAAACGTCTGGGGCAATTCCGGACGTCATGTATTCGTCAATGAATTCCACTAAGCCCTTCATGGAGCTAGATCCAAGGGGCCGTGGCAAGTTGAACGTGTCAAGTCCGGGCGCCTCCAGATCAAAATCCACAATCAAAACGTTCCGACCTGATCTGGCGAGAGCAGCTGCGACATTCACAAGCGCCATCGATCGCCCGGTGCCACCCTTATAGGAATAGAATGTGACGACGTACATGGTTTCCTCTATCCAACCGCGGATCGCAGAAAGTCTCGGCCTTGCCTTCTCAAAGGAGCCACTGAGTCTTCATCCAACGATCGGAATCGCCGCACCGAAACTCTCGCCGCTGATCTCGATTCGCGGCGAAACTCCGACGGAAGTCCCGGGCCGCGTGCCTGAAGCCGCTCCCAGTTCTCCATGAATGCAAGCAAATAAATGTAGTTGTCGTTTGCGGCGTTCTGAAAGATCTGCCCCGCTTCCCATCGAGCGAGAGAGGCCTCACCGATACGGCTTCTTGAGGCAAACTCGGCACGGGTTGGCCCAAAATGATTGCGAATTGCCTCAATTTCAGAAGGCGTCAACAAGCCAAGATGCCGACAAACCACCTCATGCCGTATGTCTTCTGCCTCGGAGTCGGTGTACTCGAACCCACAACTTGCGCAGGTTCTTAACGGAATTTCCGCTTCCAGAGTCGTGGCATCCTGTCCAATGCCGTAGTCAAATCTGTCCGTCTCGAGCGTCGTCTTTACATCTGACGAGTCACAGTTCGGGCAACGAAAGGTTTTCGCCGTGCCTTCCGCCGCGATTAAGTGTCCTCGCATTGATACCCCCAGGTCTTACTTTGTGCTGTAATGAAAACTCCTGCCAATGATCTTTCCACCCTTAAGCTGAACCTTTACGTATAAGTCCGGCAGATTCGCTTCTAATTGCTTCGTCATCACGTAACCCTTTTCACCCGCAGGCTGATCCAGTTCGATCTCCTCAATTGGGTGCCCACATTCCGCAAGCTCAGCGATGTAAGCCCAAGCGCTTATGTCGGTGAAGCAAAACCCCACGGCAGGATTCATGACCGTCGTTGGCTTCCAGACACAAGGCATCTCTCGCGACCACGAAATGAATCGGGCGTCCTTTCGCCGGGCAAGGAGGGCAATCTGCCTTCTGACATCGTCGCACTGATCCGCCAATTCGAACTCCGCGCTGTGTTAATCAATTGGAACATGCTCTACATCATATGATCGATTATGCGCACAAAGTCCGGTTGACGTCAAATGAAATGTATCATATGATTAATTAGTTTTAAACACCTTTTTTTCAATACATTACGCGATTGTTATTTTTGGTTTTGTCCGCCCAAGGGGCAATCCACCGTGGAAGACTCGTTGAGTGGGTAGAATTCGGAGAAAATAATGAAGCACAAATTCAGTGGCGAAATCTGCGTGTACTGCAACAGTGCGCCCGCAGAATCCAAGGACCACGTCGTCGGCAGGAAATTCTTCTTGGAGGAGCGGCGTGGAAATCTTCCGCAGGTACCTTCCTGTAGGAGTTGCAACAATCGGAAATCGGAACTTGAAGCGTACCTGATGACCGTCCTTCCCTTCGGCGCGAAGAATGTGGACGCGGCAAAGATTCTCACGAAGTTGGTTCCGCCACGACTTGAGAAGAATGCGAAGCTCGAACGGAAGTTGCGTAGAGGATACGAGCGCAGTGGCGGCACGTCGATTCCGTTCGATCACAAGCCGATGGAAGAGCTATTCGCAATGATCGCGAAGGCGTTGGCCTTTCAGTATTTCGGCGTCCGTATGGGGAATGGCTATTCCTCCATTGCATCGTTGTTCACCAACGAGGGCGAGGCCTTCTTCGCGCAAATGCTTTCTAGCGGGAAGAACCATGTCTCAGGAGACTTGGGTGAGGGCACATTCAGATACCAAGGCGCGCAAAGTACGGACGACCCGCAACTCACGATGTGGTGGTTCGAAATCTATGGTGGGGTGGACTTCGGCGGCGATCCCGCTGTGAACGGCCCATCCTCGCTGGCAATTGCGGTCACAGGTCGAACGAAGCTGATTGGAAATCTGTTCTACAGCGGTTTCTTGAAGAACCGCAAGGCACCCAAAGTTGGCAGGAACGATCCTTGCCCGTGCGGCAGCGGGAAGAAGCATAAGAAGTGCCACGCCTCAGTCGCAAAGGTTGAAGGTCGCGAGCGTGCCTTTGCGAAGGCGGCGGCAAGCCGGGTCGTGCCGTCCACGTACCAACCCATCGCGGCGGACGGCTACGGACCCCAGCAGTTTACGGAGATGATGCGCTGCGCGGAGCAAATGAGAAAGGCCCGCTGACACTCCCTCACTGCTGCGGACGCCAGCGACTCCTGACTGTCGGAGTAATAGGTGGTTACCCCTCTCGCGGTGACTGCGATCGTGCCTCCTCCGGCATCTCTGCGGCAGAGCGGGTGTGTTCTGGGGACAGTGCGGCCCGCCTCCTGAACTGCGACGAGTGTACGTACCTCGGTTTAGCCTGAAATCGCATCGCGCCGTGTACATTAGCCGTGGAAGGCTGTGTTCGTTGATCGGAGGCACATGGCAAACCCGAAGCTGAGAACCAAACACAACTACGATGCCTTCGAGGTCGTTTCGGCACTGCAGAAGTGCATCCGCCGTGGATTAGAGGAAGACGCGCTGTATTGGGCTTACGAACTCGCGGAATCGCCGAACAAAAACTACTACTCGTGGCTGTGGGCGCGGCTAAAGGTCATTGCTTGTGAGGACGTCGGTCCGGCGAACCCCATCATGCCTCTCTTGATAGACGTCCTGTGGCGCAACTGGAAGGAGAAGAAGGAGGAGCGCCTATGGTACACGAACGCGGTTGTCGCCTTGGTGCGGTCGCCGAAAAGCAGGATCGTGGACAATGCCGTCAACGTGCTGCTAAGCGAGGACAAACTCGGTTGGCGAAAGGACAAGCCCATCCCATACGAAGAAAACGAACCGATACCGCTGGCGAGCGTGGACGAATCCAAACTTGAGAATCCAGCGCCGCCAACGGATTTCACACGCAAGGTACCGTCGTTTGCGATGGACATGCACACGCCTGCGGGTAAGCAGTATGGATTGGGGAAGAAAGACTTCTACGAGAATGGCGCTGTGCTGGCGAACAAGGCACTGGAAGATCCCTACGAGGAACGCGCTAAGGTAGGGGACTTGGAATTAGAAAAGCAACGGCAAAGCGAAAAGAGATCGAAGTGAACAACGGCTTCCTCGAGAACTTCCAATACCGCGTAAAAGAAATCCCGACTCGGGCCGCATCTGAGATCTGGAGGAATGTCGAGCGTCGCTAAGGGTAGCGGCTACCGATCCGGCTACCGTTTTCCGCTTTGCTTTTCCCATCGAGCCAGCTAAATTTTTCGAGGCCAATACCAACTGCCTTTAGAATCAGCGGCGTTTAGAATCCCACTCTCTCCGCCAGTTTTTAACCCGCATAAACACTGGCTGATTACCATTGGCACCTTACTGTCGCAGAAGTCGCTGCTGTGCTCAAATGCAGCGAAGAGACGGTGACCACCCTAACACCATTCAGCTCGCCCAGCGCTTGATTGTAATGGCTTTGAAACCGAGCTACATTTATGGTGTTCTGCCCTCTGGACTAGCTTCTTGCGACGCGTCCATCCGGATGATCAAGCGCTAGGAAGACGATTAATTCTCTTGATTGAAGCGCAGGTGGCTGTTCTTCGTGGCACCCGGGTCCGGTGAAATGGCTGCCGAGAACTTGATTGGCTCCTACAACTACTCGCTCGTGGCGCTTTCGGTGTTCATCGCCGTGTTTTCGTCGTACGCTGCTCTGGATCTCGCGAGTCGTGTAACGGCTGCGGGCGGTTGGACTCGTGCGCTTTGGGTGCTGGGCGGTGCCTGTGCGATGGGGACAGGCATTTGGTCAATGCACTACATTGGGATGCTCGCGTTCATCCTGCCGATTCCCGTGGCTTACCACTGGCCAACCGTTCTGCTGTCACTGTTTGCGGCCATTCTCGCATCTGCCATTGCGCTGTACGTGGTGAGCCGACAGAAAATGGGCACGTCTCAAGCGGTCGCCGGAAGTGTTCTGATGGGCGCAGGTATTGCGGGTATGCATTACATCGGCATGGCCGCTATGCGCTTACCGGCTGCATGCCAATTTAATTCCTCTGTCGTCGTCCTGTCCGCCGCGTTCGCGGTTCTGATCTCTCTCGCCGCGCTATGGATTACCTTTCACTTCCGAGACGAGAAAACTGGGGTCGGCCGGAAGAAGTTAGCCGGAGCCGTCGTGATGGGTGCTGCGATCCCTGTCATGCATTACACCGGCATGGCCGCTGCCAGTTTCAAGTCCTCCGGCATGCCGGCCGACCTGTCTCATGCCGTAAGCATCTCCGCACTCGGGATTGCCGGAATTGTCGGCGTCACCTTCCTCGTCCTCGGGCTTGCTCTACTGACTTCCTGGGTGGATAGGCGATTCGCTGCCCAGATCTTTGAACTGCAGCAGCAGCGAAGTGAGGCGTACTTGGCGGAAGCCCAAAGGCTCAGCCACACGGGCAGTTTCGGTTGGAAACCTTCCACTGGCGAGATCATCTGGTCAGAGGAAACCTTTCGAGTCTTCCAATACGACGGAACGACGACACCGACCGTGGAACTCATTCTCCAACGGGTACATCCGGAAGATGTGGCGCTCGTGAACCAGACAATTGAACGCGCGACGCAGGATGGAAGGAATTTTGAACATGAATATCGCTTGCTCATGCCAGATGGTTTTCTCAAGCATGTCCACGTTGTAGCTCATGCCTTAGGCGTTGAATCGGGCACCTTAGAGTTCGTCGGAGCGGTGATGGACGTCACCGAGCGGAAGCAAGCCGAGCAGAAATTCCGCGGGCTTCTGGAATCCGCTCCGGATGCAATGATCGTCATGAATCGGCAGGGCAAGATCGTATTGGTCAATGCTCAGGTCGAGAAACTGTTTGGTTATCACCGGGGCGAGCTACTGGGGCAAGAGGTCGAGATTTTGGTGCCGGAGCGATTTCGGGGCCTACACCCCCAGCACCGCAAAGAGTTCTTCGCCCAGCCTAGGGTGCGGCCGATGGGCGAAGGCTTGCAGCTGTACGGACGGCGAAAAGACGGCACGGAGTTTCCTGTGGAAATCAGTCTCAGTCCGCTCGAGACGGAACAGGGCGCACTTGTCTCCGCTGCCGTCCGTGACGTCACCGAACGCATGCGTTCGCAAGAGGCATTGCGGCGGAGCGAGAGTTATCTGGCCGAAGCGCAGAGGCTCACGCATACCGGGAGTGGGGCCTGGCGGGTACCAGAAGAAGACGCGGTGTATCTCTCCGAAGAATGGTATCGCATATATGGCTTTGATCCAAAAGAGGGCCTGGCGGCTTGGAAAGATCGGATGCAGCGCATGCATCCGGAGGATCAAGCCAAGGTGCGAGAGGTAAAAGATCGAGCTGTCAACGAAAAGTCAGATTACGAAGTGGATCACCGAATTCTTCTTCCGGACGGCACTGTCAAATACACGCACACGGTCGGCCATCCTGTTTTGAACGCATCCGGGGAGGTGGAGCAATTCGTTTGTACCATGATGGACGTCACCGACCGCGAGCGGGGAGAGGCGCTGCGTAACGGAGAGCGCCGTGTTTTGGAGATGATAGCCCGTGATGCTCCGCTGGAGGAAACACTGGAGAAGCTGGTGCGGACTATGGAAGCTCAATTTGACGGCCTCCTTTGCTCTGTCCTGCTCCTCCATGAGGACGGCCAGCATGTCCGGCGTGGTGCCGCCCCCACTCTTCCCAAGCCCTACAACGACGCCATCGACGGTCTTTGCATCGGACCGAAGGCGGGATCATGCGGCACGGCCATGTACCGCAGAGAACCTGTTGTCGTCACCGACATTCTCGAGGATCCGCTCTGGGAGGCGTACCGCGAAATCGCCAGGCCCTATGGGTTACGCGCCTGCTGGTCCACTCCTATACTTGCGCATTCGGGCAAGGTACTGGGCTCATTCGCCATGTACTACCGTGAACCGCGCGGTCCGAGCCCGTCTGAGAACCGCGCTCTGGAAATGGCTACCCACCTCGCCGGCATCGCAATTGAGCGTAAGCTGACACACGAACGACTGCAGCGAAGTGAAGCTTATCTGGCCGAAGCGCAGAAGCTCACTCATACGGGAAGTTGGGTCTGGGACGTAGCTGGAAAACAAGCGTTGCATCTGTCCGAAGAATGGTATCGCGTGTATGGTTTCGACCCGAAAGAGGGCATGTCGGCTTGGAACAAACGTTTGGAGCGCACTCATCCGGACGATTGTGATGCGCGGCAACAAGCAATCGATCGAGCAATAAACGAAAAATCAGATTGCGAAGTTGAATACCGGATCCTTCTTCCAGATGGCGCCATAAGGTATATCCGCAGTGTCGGACATCCTGTTCTGAACGCTTCCGGGGATCTGGTGCAATTTGTTGGCAGCTCCACCGACATCACCGAACGCAAACAAGCCGAAGAAGCTTTGCATCAGGCGCAAACGGATCTCGCCCGCATCAACCGCATCACGACGATGGGAGAGCTGACTGCCTCTTTAGCACACGAAGTGAAACAACCGATCGCCGCGGCGGTGACAGACGCTAATACTTGCGTACGGTGGCTCTCGCGCGATAACCCCGACATGGAAGAAGCGTGCGAGGCTGCGTCGAGGGTGGTTAAGGACGCAACGCGCGCGGCGGAAATCATCACTCGGGTGCGGCAGCTCTTCAAAAAAGGTCCTGCTGAACACGCATTGATTGATGTGAACGAAATCATCCGGGAGATGATCGTCCTTCTAGGCAGCGACGCAACGCGATATGACGTCTCAATTCAGACGGAACTGGCCAAAGATCTGCCCAGGGTAATGGGCGATCGCGTCCAATTGCAGCAGGTGCTGATGAACCTCATGACCAACAGCGTCGACGCGATGAAAGATCTAGATGGCACACGCGAACTCATCATCTCCTCGCAAGCCGAAGACGCCCATCTCCTGATATCGGTCAGCGATACCGGCGTCGGGCTCCCGACGCAACAGGCCGATCGGATCTTTGACGCGTTCTTTACCACCAAATCTCATGGCACCGGCATGGGACTCCGGATCAGCCGATCAATCGTGGAATCGCACGGCGGGCGACTGTGGGCTGACGGCAACTCTCCGCGTGGCGCGAGCTTTCACCTCACTCTTCCCACCAAAATCGAGGTCCACTAAGAAAAACTATCGTTTCGCGCCGTAGGGCGCAACCAGGCACGATGAGACCAGGTGCGCAAGAGCCGCTGCCGCAAGTGCAGTAGCACCAATGTCAACCACCGTTGCCCTAAGACCCGCCAAGAAGGCTCATCAGAGCAAATAGTGATGGAAGATAGATGATCGATGCGACAAGGAGTCGACGCGCCGCCGTGCTGGATCTGTGAAACACGAATCGTGTTCCGTAGTACAAAAACCCTAAATTCAGGAGCAATACTCCAATGCCGCAGAGAATGCGCGGTTGGCCTCCGGCGGCCCGCAGAAGACTAATGGGGAACAAGGCCAGGAGCGGCAATGCGGTTTGGGAGAAGCATGTGACAGATGAATTGCAACTTGGAAAGGGCAGACCGTATCGATCGTCGAGGCCGACATCCTCGACGTAATGAATGAGACCGATGGGTTGATCGCCGAGCGTGCCTATGAAATCTATTAGTCCCGTGGCGGCGAACACGGCTCTGACCAAAACGATTGGTTTGGGGTGGAACAAGGAATTCTGCATCCGCTTGCGATTAATCGCGAAGTGACTGGTGGCGTTTTTCGGTTAACAGCGCACGGGTTTGATGCTAAAGATTTGGAAGTGGTCGTTGGGTGTCGACGGGCCGTGATTTGCGGTGTCCAGCCAGATTCGAATTGCCCACCGGGCCCCCATCGTAAGAACAGAAACGGTCATGAGGATTGTCGATCTTCCCTTTGATATCGATGCGGTAACGGCCAGGGCCACACTCCAGAGCGGAACATTGCAGCTCGTGTTGGTACGCTGTCAGCACGGGTAGCAGGACCCTTAATCATGAAAAGCTTCATTAGTCTTACGGAACGCGAAATTTTGGCGCTGGCTATTTCTCTTGAAGAAGAGGACGAGCGTGTTTACGCCGATTTTGCCGAAGGCCTCAAGGAGGACTTCCCTGCCTCGGCTTCGGTGTTTGACGCCATGCGCGGCGAAGAATCGGGCCACCGTCGAAGACTCATCGAGCTGTATCGGCAGAAGTTTGGTGAGCACATCCCGTTGATTCGCAGGCAGGACGTGAAGGGTTTTGTGCCGCGGAAGCCGGTCTGGCTGGTGCGGCCACTCGGGCTCGATAGCGTCCGGAGGCAAGCCAGCGCAATCGAAGTCGAAACCCGGCGATTCTATGAAAGGGCCGCGACGCGAAGCCAAGATGCAAGTGTCCGCCAACTCCTCGATGACCTAGTCCAGGAAGAACGCACGCACGAGGACCGGGCGCAGGAATTAACCGAAGAAAAGCTACGCCCAAAAGTCAAAGAAGATGAAGATAAGGTTCGGCGACGCCTTTTTGTTTTGCAGATCGTCCAACCGGGCCTTGCGGGACTCATGGATGGCTCGGTATCGACGTTGGCACCAGTCTTCGCGGCTGCTCTTGCAACTCGAAACTCCTGGGATGCGTTTCTTGTCGGATTGGCTGCGTCGCTCGGCGCAGGAATCAGCATGGGTTTCGCCGAGGCACTGTCTGACGACGGAAGCCTCACGGGGCGGGGCCACCTTGGGTCCGCGGCTTGGTCTGCGGCGCAATGACAGCTCTAGGTGGGATCGGCCATACGCTGCCTTTCCTGATCTTGAGATTCCAGGTGGCAATGACGATAGCTTTTTTCGCCGTTCTGGTTGAACTTGCTGTCATTACCTGGGTTCGGCATCGTTACATGGAGACACCCATCTTGTCGGCGGCAACGCAGGTCGCGCTGGGAGGTGCCCTGGTCTTTGGCACTGGGGTGCTGATTGGCAGTTCTTGAAGTGGGCAAGTCGCCGGCAGTTTTCGGACTGGATAGTCATCTGACTCATCGATGAAGCTGCTCAGTCCTGGGTGGATGCGACGGGGGGAAAGATCTGGTAACCTCGAGAAACCAACGTCCGACACGCGTCGAATTGGACGTTCAGTTGATTGTTTTCGAAGAATTGCGCGGTTTGGTGCGCCATTCGTGCCTCCCAATTTGTTGATTTTGTTAAATGGTTCTCGGTTCGAATCCCGCTCTCGGTAAAACGCACGGGCTCGGATAGACGGATAGGTGTGGCTGTTCGCGGAATACAGTCGAGCTCCCAGGTCATCTGTGGGCAGGCTAGTCTCTCTCATCTTGCCAGTACGGCTCGAAATCGTGTTTGCGCCTGGCCCTGAGGTCGTCAGGCTCCTTGTTACGCGGTACAGTGTGTTCGTTTTTTCCGGTTCTTTCAGGGCCTTGGTGAGCGACCCGGGCCTTGTAAATACTACGTGAGTCGTGTTTGGCCCCCTCTGCCGCCCGCACCAAGATGTGGACGATCTGCTCCACAGTGAGTCCCTGCAGAAGCCTTCCGATCTCACCCTTTTTCTCAAGCGGTCGCAAGAATCTTGCAACCCGATCCTCGTTATTCCCTATTCAGGTCACCGATCCTCGACCGCGCCAGCTTTGAGAAAGTCTCCTCCAACTCCGGCATGTGCTCAGATTTGCTGCTGCCGTTGTACATTGGGCTGCTCCAGATTAGCCCGTCCGCTTGGTGGATTGCGTCACACATTTCTCGCACGGAATTAGGTGGATTCTCGTCGGCAGGGTCATACATAGGCAGAGAGAGTTGCCGGATGTCGAGAAGGGCTGTCTTCGCCCCGGTCTCTTCCGCCCCTTGCAAGGCAATTTTGAGCGCGGCCAGACTGCAGGAATGCTTTGCGGTGGATCCTCCCAGACCAACTACTATTAATTGAGATTTCATGTGATCTGCTCCTCTCAGTTTGCCAATCGTTGCTGTTGATTTACAACGGTCAGCTTGAACAATCCTTCGGGATCGTATTGCGCATTACCGCACCTACGCAGCTAGTTTCTTGATGACTTTGTCTGCTAACCATTTCTTCGCAGCCTCTACGTCGTCATTACCCAGTTCATGTCCGCCGCGATGCCAGAACAACGAAACATCGGCTTGCCCGCTCTGCAGTATCGCAGCAAGTTGCTCCGTCTGATCGCGAGGGACGATAGTATCTCGCATCCCGCCGGCGAGAAACACCGAAAGCTCGCTGAAATTTCGCACCAGATCTGGCGCGAAAGGAAGCTGCGCTCGGAAGAGCACCCCCGCTGCCAAGTAATGAGGATGGAGAAATATCAGACTGGCTGCGATGTTTGCGCCGTTTGAGTAGCCGACCGCAATCAGATGTCGCTTACTGAACCCGTAATGCTCAGCCGCGAGGTCGATGAATTTGGCTAGCTCGTTCGTGCGCGCCTTCAAATCATCAACATCGAACACGCCCTCCGCAAATCTCCGGAAAAAGCGCGGCATTCCGTTCTCCAGCGCCTTTCCACGCACACCCAAAAGCGCTGCGCCTGGCCACAATTCCTTTCCGAGCCCTAACAGGTCGCGTTCATCGCCGCCTGTACCGTGCAGCAGCAGGAGCGTCGGCGAATTCGGCTCTTCGGCGGGCACGAAGATATGGACGAATCCTAGATCGTTAGGCGGCTTCATTGTCTTGTCCTCCCTCGATCCTTGGAAGTTCGACTCGGGGCAGCAACCTTTCCAATTGGAGACGATCTTCCTCAAGCCACGGGGGCAGTCTCAAAGATGTGCCTAGACGCTCGACAGTCTCGTCCGTTGCAAAGCCAGGAGGATCAGTCGCGATCTCAAACAACACGCCACCAGGTTCGCGGAAGTAAATGGAGTGGAAATACTGGCGGTCGATGACAGGCGTGACGTCATATTCGTGCTTCGCGAGGGTGTCCCGCCATTGCACTTGCCCGGCATTGGTTGCAGTTCTCCATGCCACGTGGTGGACGGTTCCTACGGCAACCCTTCCGGGACGGCCCTCGGGAGCGCAGACCAGATCGATCATCGTACTGGGAGCACCATCGGCAACGGCATAGCGGAATCTGTTTCCCTGTTTTGCGATCTGTTTGAAGCCCAGTATATCGGTCAACAGGGACGCGGTGCGCTCATAGCCGTTCTCCGAGAGCGTGACATGGTGAAAGCCATGCACTGCGTGTTCGGCCGGCACGGGGCCTCGCTCCCATAACCTGTCCGGATTCGCATTTGACGTGCTGACGAGTTCGAGTTGAAGGCCGTCCGGATCTCTGAGAAAGAGCAGATCCTCTCCGAAGTCCGACGTTGCGTCGTCAAATTCAACCCCGCGCTTGCGGAGACGCTCTCGCCAGTATGGCAATGACTTTTCGGGTACGGCGAAGGACGTAACCGTCAATTGCCCGGTGCCGATGCGTCCCCGAGAAGCACCCGGCCAGGGGAAAAAGGTCATTATGGTTCCCGGATGCCCCTGACCATCTCCGTAGTAAAGGTGGTACGTGGTGGGATCATCAAAATTTACGGTCAGCTTCACTAGTCGAAGCCCGAGGACACCCGTGTAGAAGTTGATGTTCGTTTGCGGTTCGCCGGCAATTGCCGTCACGTGATGCAGTCCTTCAATATCGGCCACAGCTCACCTCCAGAGCAGAATCGTCACTCGCGTTCACAGGTTCTCTTATTTCTTTGACGAAATCATTGCTTCTCCATTCTTCCTCCAGATTGTCCAACAACCGCGAAGAAACTCGACGGTCATGCTGTCGTACATCTTCGGGGCCGGCAGGGCGCATACTTACACAATCTTGCACGGAATGACGGCGTCTTCGTCGAACATGTAGACAGCGCAGAGCCGATGGTAGCCATCGGCAATAATCAGTTTGCTCGACCTCGTGTCCCGCACCAGCAGGAGGGGAGAAAGCTCCTGACCATGCTCGATCCTCTGCTTATCCTTCTTGACATGAGAATTGCTCACACCGAGAAGAGAAAGCCGC
>Ga0075030_100000369_pt1 | contig 38729 bp, 32 predicted proteins | sample LitLauG_LLR_2012_FD_71393 | JGI IMG/M metagenome (GOLD analysis project Ga0075030, IMG submission 71393) | Freshwater sediment microbial communities from Pennsylvania, USA - Little Laurel Run_MetaG_LLR_2012 | ecosystem: Environmental > Aquatic > Freshwater > Creek > Sediment | place: USA...
GCGCGGGGTAGGTGCGGCCATTGATTTGCACGGGGACGTAGGGCAGCGAGTCGCGCATTTCCATCGGCACACGCACCGCCCCGCGCGAGGGGACAAAGGGCGTGAAGCCGGAGAACATCATGCGCCTGGCACGGTAGTCGAAGCTCACGAACGAGAACGCGGAGAGCACCGGCGCACCGAGCAGGTTCACATCAAATCCGCCCACTCGCATCCCGCCGAAGCGCAGTGCCGACGTTTCGCGCCTGAGCACCGTGACGAGATCGGAGAATTCCATCGGGCCGAGTTGCACGCTTGCAAAGCGTGCCAGCCAAGCCTTTTCCTCGCCGCCGATGCCCTGCACCCGCAGCGTGCCCTCGGAGGGCGCATACACGTCGGCTTTCACTGCGAGTGCGGTGTCCGCCTCGACGACGCTGAGCTGCGCACCGGTGTCCGCGATGAAGCGGACCGGCTTCGAGTGATTCAGGCTGATATGGAGCGTCGGCAATCCCGATGTGCCGCGATCCATCGGCACTTCGACGGGATGCTGCGGAAGCTCCGCGCGGAAAAGCTGGAGGCGGTAGCGCGTTCCGCCGGGCAGGATGTGGAAACCCAGCTTTTCGCCGGAGATGGAGTGTGCCTGAAGCTGCGTTTCCGAATTCTTTGTGATCGGGACGGAATTCACCGAGCAGCCGGCTGCGGTGAGGAAGAGCGCCGCGGCTGCGAGCCGAAGCGGGTATTTTGAGCGGCGACTCATCACCACCGCGGCAGCAGCCGCCGCCAATTCGGGTCCACGTGCCTGCGCATTTCCGCCTCGTCGTCGCGCCTGCGGTACGGGCACTTGGCGTAACGCTCGCAGCCGCGTGCGAGCTGGTCGTAGTCCAGTTCCACGCCGAGGCCGGGCTTGTCGGGGATGGGCACGCTTCCATTCACGAATTGGATTCGTCCGCCGGCTACGATCTCGTCCTTCGCCTGGCTCCACGGATAATGCGTGTCGCACGCATAGCTGAGATGCGGCGTCGCGGCGGCGACGTGCGCCATCGCCATGAGCGAGACACCGAGGTGCGAGTTGCTGTGCATCGAGAGGCCGAGGCCCCACGTCGCGCAGATCTTTGCAAGGTGCTGCACCTGCCTCATGCCGCCCCAGTAGTGGTGATCGCAAAGGACGATCTGCACGGCGTCCTCGCGGATGGCCTGCGGCAGATCGCCGAAACAAGTCACGGCGACGTTGCTCGCGAGCGGCACGTTGCAGCCTGTGTCGAGAAGTGCGCGGCGCACGGCGGCCATTCCCGAAATACCGGCGGTGGGATCCTCAAGATAGCCGCCGGTCGCCGCACCGAGTTCCTCGCGCAGCGCCTTGCCGACGCGGATGCTCGTCTCGACGCTCCACGCACAATTCGGGTCCATCCGCACGGGCAGGCCGAACTCCTTGCGCAGCGCGCGGACGCTTTCGATCTCGATGTCCGGATCGAGCACGCCGGTCTTGAACTTGATGTCCCTGAATCCGTACTTCGCGATGAGCTGGCGCACCTGCCCGACGATCCCCCCCGGGGAAAGAGCCTCGCCGTATTCGTCCTCGCGCGCATCATCCCCTTCGCCGCCGCCGCCTGCGTGTTTGTAAAATGGATACGCGCTGAACGGCACCGCGTCGCGCACGCGTCCGCCAATGAGGTCGCACACCGGCTGGCCGACGGCCTTGCCGATGAGATCGAGGCATGCTGTCTCCACGGCGGAAAAAGTGCGTGCCGTCGCATCGAGCGGATTCTCACCGGGCACGAGCATTGTCTGCGAACGCGCGTCGCCCGCACCCTTGCCTTCGACCATGTCCACGAGCGCACCGGTGAGTTGGAATGGATTCGCGCCGAGCAACCGCGGTGTCAGCTTCTCCAGCGCATCCGCGGGAGCTTCGCCGCCGTACGTCTCGGCGATGCCGGTGAGTCCGTCGTCGGTTTTCAGTTCGAGAATCGTTCGCAACGCATAGGGCTGGTGCAGCCCGTAGCTGCTGCGAAGCGGCGGGTCGGCAATGGCGATGCGATGGACGGCGACGTCAGAAATGCGCATCCGCGCACACTGCCGGGAAGGCACCGCGGCGCGCGAGCAGATTCGCGCCGCGGCGCTCGCCAACGGTGCGGCGCTGTGTTTTTGTTCCCGCGGATTTGAAAACGCGCCTCCTCTGCACCCTGCTGTTGCTTTTCGCCGTGACTCTTCCGCTCGCCACGGCGGACGAATGGGTTTCCGAGGAATACCGCTGCGCGCTGACGCTTCCTACGCGGGAATCATGGAACAGAGAATTGCGACAACAGATCCCGAATGGCGAGGTGGTTTTTCACGCCTCCTTTATGGATTCCAAGCAAGGAATCATGATCACCTATTTGCCCAACATGCCGTCGAGCGACATTCGGAATCCCGCCGTGCAAAAACGCATCAAGGAACTGCTCGAAACGCAGGGTTGGACCATTGAAGGCGAGCCTAAAAAAATTGAGCGGGGCAGACAACCCTTCCTCCAGTACATTACTCAGCGCCAAGATGTCGCCGGGAAACTGATCGGCATCGCGCGCGTCACGCCACGCCCCGGGAAAAGCCTGTATGTCATCACCGCTTATGGGAAAGGCGGGGCGGATCGCGCCGAGGATCCGGATTTCATGCGGGTGATGGAGACATTCCGTTTCATCGATCAGCCGTTGCCGATCGCGGACCATCCGACCGGACCGCCGGCAAAGATTTACCGAATTGCGATGTTTGGAACTGCCGGTGCAATCGCGTTGCTGCTCTTTGCGTTTGCCGGGACGTGGTTCCGCGTGCGCTACGGTGCGCAATACCGTGCTTGAGTCGTTGGCCGCAAAGCACTTCGCTGTGTCATCCATGCGCGCCGCCCTCGTAGTTTTGTTCCTTTGCCTCATTGTGTCCGGCCATGCACGCGAGTGGAAATCCGAGCTTTTTCACTGTGCCGCAAACATCCCGGACAGCGCAGGCTGGCAGATGATCGAGGCGCCGCAGACGCAGGGGATTGCACCTGTGCTCGTGATGCAGAACACAGCCAGACAGGCAGTTTTCGGCATCAACATCATCGAGAAATACCGGGACGCCAACCTCGCCGATCCAGCGATACAAAAGGATCTCGAAGCCATGCTGCGGCAATTTGGCTATCAGTTCACCGGTCATTCCAGCGTGAAGATCGGCGGCCTCGACTGGCTGCTGTACCCCGTCCGTGCAGGCTCGGGCGTGCAGCAGGTCACTGGCATTATCCGGTATGCCTCGGCAGGCGGATACGTCTTCAGCATCACGCTGTTGCGAAGCGGGGGGCAGGAAGCGGCGCAGGATGCCGAACTTCAGCAGGCTGCTGCAAGTTTCCGGGTGCTGCCCGCCGAGGCACTCTCCGAGGCACCCTTGGCGCAAGGATCAAATCCGAAAACGGCGGCAACATCACCCGCCCCAGCGCCTCCTAAAAAGCAGGCTGCGGACAAGCCCGAGACTGGCGTTGAAGAACCAACGACAGAGGCCGATGAATCACGCACCCGTCTGATTTGGTATTCCTGTGCAGGCTTGGTGGTATTGCTGGTGTTTTTCAGCATCATCGGCAGCGGGCACCAAAAGAAACGCTGACGGCACCGCGACGGAAAAAGCGGGCCGCTGTAGCTTTCACCCGGAAGCAGGATGCCGGGGACGATTGCAAAAAATGTGTTCGGCTGCAGAGGGAGGCTGGCGGGAGCGGACAGTTGGAAGTCATTCGGGAAAACCTGCGCGGAGAGATCGGTGTTCGTGAGCGTGCCGGTGAAGACGAGTGTGCTGCCGGCGCCTGCATTCACGATTGGTGCATTTGGCGAAATCGTGAGCATGGCAAATGCGTCCGTCATTTCCAGCACGATCCACGCGATCACCAATGTGAGCGATGAATGCCGAACTGCTGTGCGATGACGCCTCCGAATCGGAAAAACCGGCGTACCTTCCGGCATTGTATGCGCTGCGTGTCCGTGGGCTGCGAGCCCTTGCCACTTTCTCAGAGCAGCGCTGTGTCCTCGGGCCAGCCGCAGAGGATGTTCAGGCATTGCACCGCCTGGCCGGCGGCACCCTTCACAAGATTGTCCTCGGCGCTGAGCAGCACGATGCGGCCAGTGCGCGCGTCGTGGCGAAAGGCGAGGTCCACGAAGTTCGTGCCGGTCACGTGCTTCGTGTCGGGCAACTCCTTTTCCCCGAGCAGCCGCACGAAACGCGCACTGCCGTAGTCCTCCTTCCACGCATTCGCGAAATGCCACGGCTCGATGCCGTCCTCGGGCGCGGTGTAGATCGTCGTGTGTATGCCGCGGTTCACCGGAATGAGGTGTGGGGTGAAACTGATTCGCACTGTGTTTCCCGCGGCGATGCTTAGCTCCTGCTCGATCTCCGCGAGGTGCCGGTGCTTCGGCACGCTGTAGGCGCGCACGCTCTCGTTGCACTCCGCAAAAAGATAATCCGTCTTAGCATTTCGCCCCGCGCCGCTCACGCCGCTCATGCTGAAGACACAAATGCTCTGCGCCTTCACCAGCCTCCGCCGGAGCAGCGGCACCAACGGCACGAGGACGCTCGTCGGATAGCATCCGGGGCACGCCACGACCCGGGCATCTTTGATCTTGTCGCGGTAAAGTTCCGGCAATCCGTAAACCGACGCTGCTGAGATGTCTGGCGCATGATGCTTCTCGCCGTAGAATTCCTCATACACCGCGAGGTCCTTGATTCGGAAATCCGCGCTCAGGTCCAGCACCCGCAGCCCCGCCTTCACGAGCGGTGAGGCGTATTCGGATGCGACGCCGTGCGGCAGCGCGAGGAAGACAATGCGTGCCCCCGTCGCGAGGATCGCCTCGCATGTCGAATCAATGAACTTCAGCCTGGCATAGCGCGTCCCGGCGAACCGCGGATTCACCGATGCGAGCGTCTGCCCCGCCAGTTGCCGAGAAGTGATTGCCGCAATCTCCGCATGGGGATGCTGCGAAAGAATGCGGACGAGTTCCTCGCCCGAGTATCCGCTGGCTCCGACGACGGCGACTTTTTCGAGACTCATGGTGGGGACAAGAAACGGTGCGATTGGAGCGACGCCAAGCGGAATCGAGTGCGGATGCACTGCGCTGTAGCTGCGCGTGTCAAAGCGCGGGCATCCTGTTTTTTTCCGCAAGACTTCTTGCCTGCCCTGCCTGCCGTTTGTCTGACGAAGTGTCCGCGCCCTTACAGGCACGGCTGAATTATGCAGGCGCACCGCTGAGGCCGCCGGGGAAGTCGAGGCCCGGCTGCTTGTCGTCAGTTACGGGCGTGTCCGTCGGGATTGGCGGTGCCGGTGTGAGAGGTTTCGACGCGCTGCCGGTTGGCGGGTTCGGCGGATTTTTCATCTGGCCGGTCTGCACGATGTCCTTCACCTGTTCGCCGTCGAGGGTTTCAAATTCGAGCAGTGCCTTTGCGATGATCTCGAGTTTGTCCCGGTTGGCTGAGATGAGTTGCATCGCGCGGTTGTAGGCGTTGTCGCAGAGCTTTTTCACCTCGCGATCAATCTCCTGCGCGGTGGCTTCGCTGTAGTCGCGGGCTCGGCCAATGTCGCGGCCGAGGAAAACGTAGTCCTCGTGCTCGCCGTATTCGACCATTCCGAGCGTGTCACTCATGCCCCATTCGCAGACCATTTTCCGGGCGAGTCGGGTCATCTGCTTGATGTCCATTGAGGCGCCTGTCGAGAGGTCGTGGGTGAAAAGTTCCTCGGCGATGCGGCCTGCAGCGGTCATCGCGAGCGTGTCGAGCGCCTCTTTGCGGCTGAGGGAATACTGGTCGCCCTCGGGCAGCGACATCGTCGCGCCTAGCGAGCGTCCGCGCGGAATGATCGTCACCTTGTGAAGCGGGTCGGTGTGTTCGAGCAGCACACTCATAATCGCGTGGCCAGCCTCGTGCCATGCGGTGGAGGTCTTTTCCTTGTCGCTCATCGCGAGGCTGCGGCGCTCGCGGCCCCATCGGACCTTGTCGCGCGCCTCTTCGAGTTGCGGATTCGAGATGGCCCTGAGGCCCTGGCGCGCGGCGATGAGTGCGGCTTCGTTCATCACGTTTGCAAGTTCCGCGCCGGAATAGCCGGGTGTGCCGCGGGCGATGACGGCAAGGTTCACGTCTTCGGCAAGCTTCACCTTTTTCGCGTGGACCTTTAGGATTTCCTCGCGGCCCTTCACGTCGGGCAGGGACACGGTGATCTGGCGATCAAAGCGTCCAGGACGCAGTAGCGCCGGGTCGAGCACGTCGGGTCGGTTCGTTGCCGCGATGATGATGACGCCTTCCTGTGTGTCAAAGCCGTCCATCTCCACGAGGAGCGCGTTGAGCGTCTGCTCGCGCTCGTCGTGTCCGCCGCCGAGACCGTGTCCGCGATGGCGGCCTACGGCGTCAATTTCATCAATGAAAATCAGGCATGGCGCGGCCTTCTTGCCCTGCTCGAACATGTCGCGCACCCGGCTTGCACCGACACCGACGAACATTTCCACGAAGTCTGATCCGCTGATGGAAAAAAACGGCACGTCCGCCTCGCCGGCGATGGCGCGGGCGAGCAACGTCTTGCCGGTTCCCGGAGGGCCGACCATGAGCACGCCCTTCGGGATGCGGCCGCCGAGCTTTTGAAAACGCTTCGGATCTTTGAGAAACTCGACGATTTCGGTGACTTCCTCCTTCGCCTCCTCGACACCGGCGACGTCCTTGAACGTCACCTTGTTTTTATCGCGCGCCATCATGCGGGCCTTGCTCTTGCCAAAGCTGAGTGCGCCCTTGCCCGCCATACGGAGTTGCTGGCGGAAGAAAAGATAGAGCAGCAACAGGATGAACGCGACTGGCAGGAAGTTCATCATCGCGGAAACAAGCAGGTTGTTGTTGTCCGACTCCATTTCCGGCACGATGCCGTGCGCCGCCAGTTCCGCCTCGATGTACTGGTTATATTGGGGGTTCACCTGCGTCCGAAACGGCTCGCCCTTTGCCGCGTCCTTCGATGCAAGGACGAAACCGCGGATCGTATCCGTCGGATTCCCGGCAGAGGAGACAATCGCGAGTTTTTCCTTTACGATTCTGCCCTCGCTGAGCGCCTGCCGGAATTGCGGATACGACAGCGTCTTGCTGTTTGCATTCGGGCTGCGAAGATAAAATCCGCCGCCAATTAGCAGGATCGCCGCCGCGAAAAGCAGCAGCCCGCGCCAGTTGAAATTGGGTTCGGGGCTGCCGCTTCCATTGGGGTCTTGATCGCGGTTTGAACGAGGAGTTTGCTGTGCCATTGATGATTTGCCTTGGATGCTGAATGTAGAGGGCATCCCGAAGCGGTCAACCGGGATGTCTGCCGTGAGCCTTTTGCGGGCCCGCTCAGAGGATCTTGATGTAAGCCTTCTTTCGCAGGCGCTGCAGCCAGTCCTGCTGATCCTTCTGGCGTTCGATTTGCAAAAGGCGGTTCTCGATTTCAGCGCGGACTTCCTTGAGCGGCTTGGAAACACCGCCCTTTTTCTGCTCCACGAGCATGATGTAGTAGGTCTGGTTCAACTCAATGATGTCACTCACCCTGCCAGTCGGCAGGCGAAAGACCACCTGCTCCATTTCGGGATTCAAATCGCCGTGTTTGATCCAGCCCCAGTCGCCGCCCTTGTCCTGCGTCGAGTCCTCCGAATACACGCGTGCGAGATCGGCGAAATCCGCACCACGGACCAGTTTTTCGTGGATTTCCTGGGTCATTTTCCGCTTTTTCACGGGGTCGCTTCCGGGGGCGATTTTGATCATCCGCAGCTTGACTAGGTCGTTCGCCGTCCATTCCTGAACGTGCTGGCGGTAGTAGCTCTCGACGGCACCCGGCGGAATGAGCGGCTCGTTCTTCACCTCGCGTGAACGCATGGCTTGCACGATGATTTTTTCCTCCTCCATCTTGCGGATGCGATCCAGCGTAAAGCCCTGCGCGGCTATGGTCCGCAGGAAGGCGGATTTGTCACCGCCGAATTCCTCGCGGATGATTGTGTTTACGCGATCGTCAATCGTGTTGGTCGGAATCGTCCCCTTGAGTTTCTTGAATTCCTGGAGGATGAGCTGCCGGTCAATGAGATCGTTCACCGCGCGCAGGCGGACTTCCTTGATGCGATCCGTCAGCGTGTTGCCGGAATAATTCGCGCGCAGCGAAGTCTCCAGTGCGCCGGTCAGCTCCCGGACCTGCGAGAACGTGACCACATCGTCGTTCACCACGGCTGCGACGCCGTCGAGCACCTGGGTCTCCACCGCCATGGCGGTGGCGTGTGCGCAAAGAGCGAGGATGGCGGCGAGAAGAAGCGGGCGGTGTTGGCTCACGGTTTTGTGGTTCGGAATTTCCGGCAGGCTAGGAACCGAACCAGGCAAGTCAAGCGGTGCCTGTGTGTGTCCAGGATGCGCCGTCGGAAAAGTTTCGTTGCAGCAACGGTTTTGCAGATTAGGTTCGCGGCCAAGAAATGCTCAACGAGGACAGCATCCAATACGCCATCGAAAATACCCGTGTCACGGTGGCTCCGAAAAACCGGATCGAAACTTTTGGAACAACGGTATTCCGCTTTTTCCTCGTCACCGAACTCATGGATACCGCCCGGCAGGTGCGCGTGCGCGACGGGCGGCTTCACGCGGAACGTCCGGCCATCATCACGCCCGCAAATTTTCACCGGATGCTCGATGAGGGCTTCGGCGACAAGGCCGCAAAATTCGTGGACTGGCTCCGCGACAATGCCGGCGAGATGGCAGTGCTGCGCTACGGCTTTCAGTTTCGCAAGACGGACATGCAGGAATCCGTCGTGTATGATTCCGTCGAGACTGTGCTTGCGCGGCTGCGCGAAAATGCGGATCGCGCGGAGGATCCGCTCGTCACGGTCATTCACGGCGTGGACGAGGGCTGGGAGGTGTGCCTGCTCAAATTCGCCACGGACATGATCCAGCGTTCCGCCTCCGGGAACGTGGACGAATGGCGGCGGCGCGGGCTTCTCTGAGCGGTGGCCGGGCATTTTCCGCGACCGCCGCTTGCGAGCGCTGATGCCGCGACCGCGCACGGCTAGGCCTCTCCAGCGCATGATCCTCCGGGTTTTCGTCATCCTCGTCCTTGCATCCGCCATCTTTGGCGCATGCTGGTTTGCGGTGTATGAGCTTTACATCAAGCCCGAGCAACAGCTCCACGCGGACAAGGCGCTTCCACCACCCACGCCGCCGCCGGACCCGAGCCTCGCGGATTTTACAAAATGTGTGGAGATTCACCGCACCGGGAACAAGGCGGAGAGCCGTGCGGCACTGGAGCAATTCCTCCGTGAGTATCCTGCATCCTCGAAGCGCGACGGCGCGTACGACATGCTCGGCGAAATCAACGCCGCGGAATTCTTTGCCATGAAGCCGACCGATGAAAACACCTACGTCGTCCGCAGCGGCGATTCGCTGCAGCGTGTCGCGGGCCGGACGAAAGTGTCCGTCGAACTGCTCACGTACTTGAACAGAATTGACGGACGCTACCTGCACCCGAACCAGCGCCTGATCGCGCCGCCATCCGCATTCCGGCTCATCATCCAGCAAAGATCCCGGCGCGTCGTCCTCCACAATGGTGACAAATTTTTCCGCCAATATCCCGCAGCCGAGTGGCCCGGCGTGGGCAAGCAGGTCATCCGCCCGAAGCAGGCCGGCCGTGTCAGCGAGAAGCGCGCCTTTGACAGCACGGGCAGCATCCCGCCATCGCAACTCCGCTATTTCGGCGCATATCACATCATTCTCGTGAACATCCCCGGCTGCTCGCTCCATACACAGCCGAACGATCCGAAGGCTGTCATCGAGCGCCCGCCCGGCGGAGGCATTGGGCTCGCGCCGGAGCACATGAATGAAATCGCGATCTTGCTTCCATCGGGCGCGCCCGTGAGCATGGAGTGAGCATGAATTCACAGCCACTCGATTTCGAGAAGCCCATCGTGGAGCTGGAGCAAAAGCTCGGCGAACTTCGCGGGCACAGCCGCGAAAACAACGTCAACCTCGACCCCGAGGTGCGCCGCATGGAGTCGAAGATTGAGGAGATGAAGAAGCAGGTTTATTCCAATCTCACCGCATGGCAGCGCGTCCAGATCGCCCGGCACACCGCGCGCCCGTACACACTCGACTACTTCCAGCTTTCCTTTACCGACTTCATCGAACTCCACGGTGACCGCCGATTCGCTGACGATGCCTCGATGCCCGGCGGGCTCGCCACCATTGGCCGTCACCGGTGCGCTGTCGCCGGCCAGCAAAAGGGGCGTGATACGAAGGAAAACATCCATCGCAACTTCGGCTGTGCAAATCCCGAGGGCTACCGCAAGGCGATGCGCCTCATGCGCATGGCGGAAAAATTCGGCCTGCCCTTTGTCTCGCTCATTGACACCCCCGGCGCCTATCCCGGCATCGGTGCGGAAGAGCGACACATCGCCGAGGCCATCGCCGCAAACATCCGTGACATGATGACCCTGCGCACGCCGACCGTCGCCGTCGTCATCGGTGAAGGCGGCAGCGGCGGCGCGCTTGGCATTGGCGTGAGCGATCGCGTCCTCATGTTCGAGAATGCGTACTACTCCGTCATCAGCCCCGAAGGTTGCGCCGCCATTTTGTGGAAGCACCGCAAGCACGCTCCCGAAGCCGCCGAGGCTCTGAAACTCACCGCACGCGATCTGCGGGAGTTGAAACTCGTGGACGATGTAATTCCCGAGCCGCTCGGCGGAGCGCACCAGGATCAGGAGGCCGCCATCTGCAATCTCCGCAAAGCCGTCATCCACCACCTCGATGAACTCGAAGCCATCCCCATGGAAAAACTTCTCGATCAGCGCTACGAGAAATTCCGCCGCATGGGATTTTTCGCCGGCGAATAGCCTTGGAATTGAGGAAGGCGGATTGCGGAAAATGGCGGTCCGGTTCTGCATTCCGCAATCCGAGTTCAGTAATCCGTAATTCATGAACCCCCCCGTCATGCTCTGCATTCTCGCTGTCGTTTTCGTTCATGCCGCCGAGTTGCCGATTCCACCGGTGCCGGACAAACAGCCGGAGCCGCCTTTCGCAAAATCCGCCATCGCGTCCGGTCCGATCATGCTCGTGCCCGGTTTTACCGTGCGCGAACTGCCGGTGAAACTAACGAGCCTCAACAACATCGAGTACGCGCCGGACGGGCGGCTCTTCGCAGGCGGATACGACGGGCGCTTTCACCTGCTTCGCGACACGCATGGAGACGGGATCGAGGACAAAGTGGACACCTTTTCCCCCGAGCCGAGTCCGAACTATCCGCTCGGCATGGTGGTGAAAGACGGCGAGCCTTACGCTGTGCTCACGGATGAAGTCGTGCGCTGGCGTGACACGAATGGAGACGGCATTCCCGACACGCGCGAGACCGTGGTGAAGGGTTTCGATGATCCCGAACTCGTGGAAGCACCGTATCTCAATCACCGCCGCGTGGACAGTTCGATGGCGCTCGCGTTCGCGCCTGACGGCACGCTTTTCGTCACAATGGGAAACGCGGGCTACAACAACCCGTATTGGAAGGACAAGTCGGGAAACCCGCACTACTCGCCGGAGAAGCGCCGCGGCTGCCTGCTGCGCTTTGGCGCGGATGGAAAGGCGGTGCAACTCGCAAGCGGCCTGCGCTACATCATGTCGCTGCAATTTAACAAACACGGCGATCTCTTCGGCACCGATCAGGAAGGCGCGACGTGGGTGCCGAATGGCAACCCGTTCGACGAACTGCTGCACATCGAAGCCGGACGGCACTACGGTTTTCCGCCGCGACATCCGCGCGAATTGCCGGGCGTGATTGACGAGCCGAGCGTTTTCGATTATGCGCCGCAGCACGAGAGCACGTGCGGTTTCCGCTTCAACGGCCCTGTGCCGGGACGCGGCCGTTTCGGGCCGGAGTCGTGGAGCGACGATGCGATCATCACCGGCGAATCGCGTGGCAAGCTCTGGCGCACGAAACTCGCGAAGACCGCCGCGGGCTACGTCGCGCGCACGGAACTTTTCGCGCGACTCGGATTGATGGCGGTGGACTGCGCGATTTCGCCGAAGGGCGATCTCGTAGTGTGCTGCCACACCGGCGCGCCGGATTGGGGCAACGGGCCGAAGGGTGAGGGGCGCATTTTCAAAATCAGCTACACCGAAAAGACAGCGCCGCAGCCCGTGCTCACATGGCCCTTGAGCGAAAGGGAAACCGTCATCGCATTCAACCGACCGCTCGATGCCGCCGCGTGGGCCGACATCGCCACGCGCGTGAAGATTGATTCGGGCCGTTACGCCGCCGCCGCCGACCGCCTCGAAACGATCCGACCGCCTTATGCAGTCGTGAAAATGCAGCAGCGGCAGGCGCACGCTGCCGTGACCGTGAAGAGCGCGCAACTCGCGGAAGATCGCCGCAGTATCGTCATCAACACCGCCCCGCACATCAGCGCTGTGAACTACGCGCTTACCATCACGGACACGAAGGGAGGGGGAGCGCTCGACGTCGCGCACGATCTCTCAGGTGTCGCTGCCGACTGGAGCGCTCGACATGCGAGTGGCGCACGGTGGAGCGGCTGGCTGCCGCATCCCGACTTCATCGCCGCGCGCGAATTCACCCGTGGCAGCGCGACGCACGATGCGCTTTGGGATATCATCGCCAAGCCCGGCATGCTCACGCTGCGCGGGCAACTCGATCTCTGGCAGATGCTCATCCCCGCGACGCAGCCTCTCTCGAAACTCGACTACGAACCCGAGCCGGAGACCGTCACCGTCACCTTCAAGAGCGACGCTGCGCTCGCGCTTACGGTTCCCGATGCGCGCGTCGTGCGCATGAACGACCGCGAATCCCGCCTCACCGTCTCCAGACCGCGGGAAAACCATTGGCCTGCATTCACCCTCACCGTCGCCACGCCCGCGCATTCGCTTGACGTTTCCTTTTCCACCACGCGCGATCCGCGCCCGCGTGGGCTGCCGCTGCGGCGCTTCCTCATGCCGTTCGCGAAGCCCGCACCGCCGGATGATTTGACGGCGAACATCCCCGAAATCGCGGGCGGAAATTGGGAAGCCGGCCATGCGCTTTTCAAAGGCAAGGCCGCATGCGCCACGTGCCATCAGATGCGTGGTGAAGGCTTCCGTGTCGGCCCGGAACTCGGCAACCTACCGTATCGTGACTACGCCAGCGTGCTCAGGGACATCGTAGAGCCGAGTGCCGTGATCAATCCCGATGCCGTCGGCTATACCGTCACGCTGCGCGACGGGACTTCGGTGGTCGGTACGCGTCTCGCGGAGACGGAGACCGAACTCCAAATTGCCCAGCCGGGTGGCGCGGTTGCAAAGCTCAGGAAGTCCGACATCGCGAAGGCCGAGCCAATGACTGTGTCGCTCATGCCCGTCGGTCTCGACAAGACGCTCACCCCCGAGGAACTCCGCGATCTGATGACCTTCCTGCTCAGTGAAAAGCCATGAGCCGCATGTCGTACGGTCCGGAAAAGCGGGTTCATCCTCCGCCCACCCCGAGGTACCGTCCGGTGGGCTACGCGCTGGTTTTCTTCAACTGAATGCGGAGCACCTTCCAGAGAATCACCAGCAGCGCTGCCGATGAGAGAAGCAACAGTGCGCCGTTGCGGAAGTAGATGCTCATCGCGATTCCGCCGCCGAAAAGGCCGAATGCGAAGTGATACTTCTCGGGGCTGAAGAAGACGTTGATTTTGTGGCTGCGCCGGTAGTCGTTCTGCTCGGTTTCCGCCTTCGCGACCATGTCAGCGATTTTTTGATTCGAGTAGAGCTGATCTGCAGTGACGCCGAGGGGACGCGCGCGGAAGTCGAACATCGAGGGTTTCCTGCCGGCGATGATTTTGTCCACACGACCAAGGCGCTTGTCCACCTCGCGCGCGCTGTCGGATTCGAGTCCGCTGAGTTGCGCGAGGGTGTCCTTCAAATCGTCGAGTCGCTCTTCCTCGGCGTCGCTGCGCTCGGGCTTTGCGGCGAGCGCCTCGATGGCATGCTGGAGGCGCTGCTGCCGGATCGCGAGGGGATTCAGCTTCGCCTGTGCGACGACGAGTGCCTCGTAGCTGTAATGCGTGGCGACGAGTCGGCTGATAACGGGCACGCTCAGTTTCTTGTCGCCTTCCATGTCCGTCGGCTGGCGTTTTGCCGCGAACCATCGCTGGAATGCGTAGAGGATGCCGGGGTCGCGGTTCATCTCCTCGTACTTGATGAGCGCGCCGCCGAAAATGAGCTGTGGAATAAGGATCAGCGGCACGAGCATCGCGCCGGTCTTGGAGTTTGGAACCAGCGCCGAGACGAGCAGCCCGAGTGAAATGCCGCTCACCGCCGTGAGAAACGTCCACAGGAAATAATGGAAAAACATCCCGCGGACTTCGAGCACCGCGTTGCCGACCAGGATGAACAAAGTGCATTGCAGCGCGGAGAAAACGCAAAGCGTGAGAAATTTCGCCGCGACGTAGTAGCCGACGCGGACGTCGAGGTTGCGCTCGCGCTGGAGGATCGTGCGGTCGCGAATGATGTCCTCAACGCTGTTCATCAGCGCGAGGAACAGCGCGACGAGCAGGCTGATGAAAATGTAGGTCGGAATGTGAAACGCCGAGGCGAAGATGTACGGCCGGTCGTTTTCCTCAGTGTAATAAAGCGCCCAGCCCACGACGAGGGCGAGCAGCGGCGGCGCGAGGAGCGTGACGAGCAGGCTGGCGACGTTGCGGAGCTTTGAGAGGAACGCGCGACGCAGCAGCACGTGGAATTGCAGCCATTCCTCCCTCCACCGGATCTTGCGTGGGGCGGGCTGGCGGCGCGCCTCGATGATTTGGGTTGCGGTTGCTGTCGCAGATGGCGCCTGTTTTCTGAGCGACACCTGTTTCATTTCCTGCGTGAGACGGTAGGTCTCGTAGCGGTCGCGCCAGAAATCGGGAGAGAATCTTCGCGCAGGGAGAAGTTGCCCGTTGGTTCCTTCCTCGAAGATAAGGTCTCCACTCAAGTCATGGAGTGGTGTTTCGAGGATGTCAAAGCAAAATTCCGGACTGCCACCCTCGCTCTTGATTCCTTGCACGCTCACGTTTTCCTCCGTCGCTGCGTTTGCGAAATAGCGCATCATCTCGTCCGGCGATCCGGAAAAGACGAGCTTGCCGCCGCGGTCGAGGAGCACGGCCTTGTTGAACATGTGGAAGAGCCGCGCGCTCGGCTGATGGATGACGACGAGGACGATCTTGTTGTGCGAGATGCCACGGATGATCTCGATAACGTGCTCGCTGTCCTTGGAACTGAGGCCGCTCGTCGGCTCGTCAAACAAAAAAATGTCCGCCGAACTGATCATGTCGAGGCCGATGTTCAGCCGTTTGCGTTCGCCGCCGGAGAGCGTCTTTTTTTCCGGCGAGCCGACGGTGACATCGCGGCGTTCGCTCAGGCCGAGTTCGACAAGCCGGCTGTCCACGCGGCGCCTGCGGTCGCCTTTGCCGAGATGCGGTGAGCGAATCGCCGCGGCGTAATTCAGGTTTTCCTCGACGGTGAGATGATCGTCGAACGCGTCATCTTGCGGGATGAATGCAATAAAGCGCTTGAACTTTTCGAGGTTGTCGTAGAGCTCCTGGCCGTTAAGCAGGATTTTTCCGCGCGATGGCGGGAGCCGTCCCGCGATGGTGCGCAGGAGCGTGCTTTTGCCCGAACCGCTCCCGCCCATCACGCAGACGATGTCACCTCGGGTGAGATTGAAATTGATGCCGTCGAGACCGGTGATGCTGTCGCCAAAGAGGCATGTGACGTCGCGCAGTTCGAGCGAGGAGACGATGTTGCGTTCCTCCTCGATGATGCGTTCGCTGAAATCGCACCGCAGTCCCTGGCCGGAATCAATGCGGATGAAATCGCCGTCCTTCAGTTCGCAACTCCCGCCCGCCGGCACGACCCGGTCGCCGACTGTGACCGGTCGCGCCGCCGCTATGACGTCGAGCCTGCCCACCTTGTTGTCGTAGTCGCACTCCACCTTCAGCAGGATTTCGCCAGCGGCTCCCGGCGAAAGAAGGATGTCATCCATTTCGAGCAGGCTAGGGTTGCTCGAAACGCGGTAGGTGTTCTTGTAGCTTTTCAGCAAGAAGCGGACGCCAAGTGCGCGCGCCTTGCGGCGCAGTTCGGCAAGCCCCAACTCCGCTTCCTTGCGAAAGATGATCCGGTCCTCCTGTGTCGCGTTGAGCATCGTGCCCGCGCGAAGCGGCACGCCATTGAGATGGGCGTTGACGTTCCTGAGTGCGCGCACCTGCACCTTCAGCCCGAAGCGTACCTCGAGCGCGCTGTCCCGCGTGCGCACCCGCGAGAGTTCCACTTCGTCGTCACCGTTGATCTCAACATAGACGTGCGTGATGAGCACGCCCTTCTTCGCGTTGAAAAAGGAAACGATATCTTCGTACGTGAGCACCTGTTCGTCGAGCAACACGCGCTGTCCGGCGAAAATGCGCGAGAACGTGCCGGGTGCAAGCGGACGTCCGCGCACGTACACGGGTCGCTGGGCAGCATTCTTCAGCAGCAGCAGCGTCTGGTAGCGGAACGCGATGAGAAGTTCGCCAGGGCGCAGGCTTTTCAGCCACACATCCGCTTGTGCGTCACGTCCGAAGGTGAGGACTTCGAGCGGAAGTTCACCGCTCTGCGCGACAGCTTGGTCTGCCTTTTCCCCCGCCTGCAACTGATGGACGATCTCGATCGCCTGCGCTGCCATGCCGAGGCGCTCCATGAATCCGTAGAACGCAGGCATCTGCTGCGAGCTTTTGTCCGAACGTGCGATGATATCGTAAAGTTGCACGCCGAGAATGATTTTCTGTTCCGGTGACAGCATTCGCGAGAGGCGATCGCCCATCGCATTGAGATCCTGCTGCTGGCCGAGCGCTTCGCGGAATTGCCGCCGCATGTCCTCGTAGATGCCGCCGGGAAAACCGTGGCGCAGCAGCCCGAGCACCGTGTCCACTTCTTCTTCGACGACTTCGCCCTCGTTTTTCGAAAAGCCCGCGAGCACCTGAATTACGAGCGGGAAGAGGCTATGGTCCTCCGCCGGGCGCGTGCGTCCCGAGAACCTGCGCCATCCGCGGAAAAAAAGACGTCCCGCCGCGCGGAATGGCGAGAATAGGCTTTTGCGAATTGGTGTGGCGGTGCGTGCCCCGTCGGTGCTCATGGTTGTCGCGCACGGCATGCCGGGCGCTGCCGTGGAGTATCACCGCACGCGCGGCAGTGTCCATCACGCCGCAAGGAAATCCGGCGCACGTGTGTTTCTTCACGCCCCGGGCGGCGTGGAAAAATCATGCCCCGTGTCAGTCGGGCGTGCGGCTGTGGCCCGCCATGCGTGATCCGTCGCATTCAATCGATCTGCGGCAGGAGGATGGTGCCTTTTCTCGAAGACTGCGACACCGACGACACCGGCATTCGTCGTATCGCCGTGCCGCCGGTGTCCGTAGCTGTCGGACATCGAACCAAAACGGAACGCAGCAACCGTCGAGCGGCTCGTGCGGAATCCTTCAACGGCGAGTGTCTCGAATTGCGCGAGCACGTAGCCGCGCTTTTTGAACGACGCAGGCTTGCCGTCCATCGCATCGAGACCGTCCACGCTCACGAGCACTTCGACGGCATGACGCGCATCATTTCTCAGCACGACCTCGTACCGTGTCCCGTGTTCACCCGTCGCGATCCGTCGCCCGTGCAACTCGCGGCAGTCGAGCCACGTGCCGTTTCCATTGCGAAGGCCGAAGCGCAGCAGTCCGCCGTTTGCCGGCTGCAAGCCCCCACAAGGCCGTGTCTCCCCGCCGAGGAATGTGAGCATCGCGTTCGCGCCGTCGGGATCGTTATAGTAAATGCATGCCTGTCCCGCCGGTCGCGCCGCGGATGCGCGCATGAATGGCGCGGGCTCGACCCACGACTCGCGTTGCTCGCCCAACGAGGTGCCGAGGCCCGGTCGTTCCAGCGCGGGTGCGAATGCACTCCGCCTGGTGGCATCGATGCGCTACTTCGGTTGCGACGCGCATCCGGCGAGGACGAAGGCGAGCAGCAGGAAGGCGGCGCGGGTGGGTTTCATCGGCGATGGGTGTCCACGACACCGCGCCAGAACGGCGGGAAGTCTGCAAAGAGTTTTTCCATCGCCTCTTGCTCGACCTTGGCGCGCGCATGGCGGATCAACTCGTCGCCGCCCCACGCCATCGTGATGCCCGAGCGAGCACGGCTTTTTTCCAGCGTGCCATAAATGTATCCCGTGCACGTGTCCACGAGCGCGGCGAACGCAGTGGCAATCAGTTCGTAGCGTTTGTTCGGTAGCAGGCCGAGTGAGAGTTCGGTCAAGGGTGCGATGATTCTTCCGTCCGTCGCCTGTGTCTCAGTCGCGAGGACCAGCACGGCGCCCGCGTGCAACTTCGCCGCAGCCTCGCGGATTCGCAGGCCGGACTTCGGATCGTTGCCAGATCGGTATTCTTCGGTGAGCACCGGGCTGATGATCGCAATCCGCGCGAGTTGCGGCAGCGAATTCCACGAGTCCAGCATGCCGTACGCGGAGATTGCGCGGACGTGGTCGCGTGTTTCCGCACAGTTCGATGCGATCGCGATGGTGGCCGGAAAATGAATCGCCGGCTTTGCGTTGAATGCCCGCGCAATGAGAGGGTCGGAAAACGCGGCGCGCTTTTCCTGCAGGGAATGGGCGACGGCAGGGGAGTTCACATAGGAATTACAGCCGGATACAAGGAGAGCGGTGATGATAGAGAGGGCGAGGGGCGTTGGATTCATGTGCTAAAAAAACAGCACAACACTGAAATCGAGGCAAGTTCTATTTGCTAAAAAAACAGCATTAGAGTTGACCTGCCAACCGCTGCGCTGCATTTTGGCCTCCATGTCAGCAAGCCAACACGAACACGATCCCCTGTCCCGCCGGGAGCGGCAGATCATGGACGTGATCTGGCGTGCGGGCCGTGCGACTGCGACTGAGATTCACGAGAGACTGCCGGACGCGCCGAGCTATTCCGCAGTGCGTGCGCTGCTCGCCGTGCTCGTAAACAAGGGCCACCTCCGTCACGAGCGTGACGGCAAACGCTACGTGTACGAGCCGCTGGCATCACAGGAGAAGGCTGGGAAGAGCGCGCTGCGCAGGCTGCTTTCGACATTTTTCAACAACAGTCCTGCCAGCCTTGTCGCCACGTTGCTCGACCCGAGGGAAGTGGATGCTGACGAACTTGCGCGCATCAGGAAGCTGATCGATCAGAAAAAGCGGAAATGAATCTCGCGGCGTTTCAGGATTGGGTTTTTCGCAGTGTCGCCGTGGCTGGGGCGGCGACCGCGTGCGTGCGACTGTGCCCGGCGGGTTGGCGTGTGCGTGTGCGGCAGGTGGTGCCGGTGATCGCGTTCGCCGTGCTTATCGTGCTGGGCGTCGGTCTCGTGCACCCGCTCCCGAGCTTTGAAATGAAGGCCCCTGCGATCCTCTCTTGCTGGGCAGCGGCAGCGGGCGAATGGATCGCGCCCTGGCTGATGTGGGCGGTCTCAGTGGTGGCAATGATTTTCCTCGCACGCACCGCCGCAGGTGCCTTCGTGGTCTCAAAGCTCGTGCGCCAGTCGCGTCCCGTGCGCGGCCGCGCGTGGCGGGATCTGCTCGACGAATGCGAGCACACACTCGGCCTCCGTGGCACTGTGCGGCCCATGTTCGCCGGGCCGGGCTTCGTACCGAGCGCGACGGGGCTTATCCACCGCACTGTGCTGCTGCCGGACGAGGCGCTGTATTGGACGCGCGAGCAGCGCCGGCTCGTGCTGCTTCACGAACTCGGCCATTTCCGCCGCGGAGATCTGTGGACGCATGCGCTCGGCCAGATCGCATGCGCCGTACATTGGTTCAATCCGTTCGTGTGGATGCTGCAGCGGCATCTTGCACTGGAGCGTGAATTCGCGTGCGATGCGCTCGTCGTCTCGCGGGGAGCGGCACCGGAGGACTACGCGGTGCTGCTTTGGGAAATGGGCATTGTCGCGCACGTGCCGCGTCTCGCCGCCGCATGCCTCGCGATTGCCGTGCCGCGCCGTGGCAAACTGGAGCAGCGAGTCCGCCGCATCCTCGCGCCGGTGCGCCACGCAGGGCTGTGGCAGCGCATCGCGGATGTTCCCTTGTGTGCATGCGGTGCGCTGCTGCTCGTCGCGTGCGCGTCGTTCAAGCCGGTAATCGCTCGCACGCCGCTAGGAACGGCGCAATGGACTCCGCAGGAAATCAATGTGCGACTTTCCGCCGAGCCATTTCCCGGTGAACGGTAGTCTGAGCCCGCTGTGAGGTGAAGGCTCACGTGAAAGCGCGGGTCGTTCCCGAAAGCGATTCCACGTTCCCCCTTTCACAGGGTCCGTCATTTCGCTGGAGCTTAAAAAACTGGCGAATGGTATTCGCCATGCGCGTCCGCGTAAAAAATGGTTTCAAACGCAGGACGCCTTAACGTGTTGTAAGGAACACACCAATGATCACCCCTGACGCTGAATCCCTCCCCGACACATGGCAATAATGCGAGCGAGAAGCAGCAGGTGCGGCTTTTTCCGGCTCTGGTGGGTGTTCGGATGCGTCGTCGCTTCCACGTCCCTAGCCAAGGACCCAGCGAAAGCGGCGGGCGGACTCATCACGCTCGAACAGGCTTACGACATGGCTCTGGAGACCGATCAGTCCATCCGTACGGCGTATTGGGAAGTGCGAAAGGCGGACCTGCTGCCGTGGGGCGCACTGGCGAAAATCGGGCCGCAGATTAACGGGAGCGCGACATATTACCGCAGCGAGACAAACATGGGCACCACAGTGATCGAGAAATCCCCGACAGGACTGAAGATCTTTGCCGACCAGTCCGCGCTGTCGCGCGCCGGGTACGCGCAGGCTGGCATCACCGCGCAGCAGTCGCTGATTGATTTCACATTTTTTCCGACCTACCGACTCGCGAAACTCTCCAAGGTCGCGACACGGCTGGCGCACCAATTCACGATTCGCGAGACGCTCTACGGCGTTGCGAGTGCGTATTTTGCGGTGATCAAACAGCAGAGCCTTGTGAATGTAAACCGCGACGCGCTGCTGCTGACCGAGGGGCAACGCGACCTCGCACAAAAGCGTATGAATGTCGGCGAAGTCACGCGGACGGACGTGCTCCGCGCGCAGGTCACCGTCGAGGCCGCCCGCCAAACGCTCGCGCAATCCGAGAGCACGCTGGAAATGAACCGCAATACGCTGGCGAACATTCTAAATCAGGCGCCGAACACGCCGTTCAGCGTTGCCGAACCGGCCACTTATCCAACCTCGCTGCCGTCCTTCAATGATCTGCTCAGCCGCGCGTACGGGCACCGCGAGGATTTGAGGGTGAAGGAGATCGCGATTGATCAGGACATCGCGCGGCGCGGGCAAGTCCTCGGACAATTCTTCCCGAAGATCGTGGCGGAATTCGACAGTGCGCTTGCGCACACTTCGGGCACCTCGAATTCAAGCACCACCGATTGGCAGGCTACGCTTAGCGTGCAGGTGCCGATTTTCAATGGCGGTCAGCGCCAGGTGGATTTGCGAACCGCGGATTACCAGATTCAGGAAACGCGGCTGGCAAAGGAACTGGCGGCGAAGACTGTCGAGGCTGAAGTGAAGCAGGCGTGGCTGAATGTGCGGACCTTTGAGCAGACGCTGAAGGCGGCGCGCGTACAGGTGGTGGCCGCAGAGCAGAGCTATCACGATTTGCAGATCCAGTACCGCGCCGGCACGGCGACGAGCGTGGATTTGCTCAGCGCACTTAATGATTTCAATACGGCACGCCAAAACCTAGCCGGACAAACCTACGACTACCAGGTCGCTTTGCGGAACCTCGAAGTGGTTTCCGGTGTGTTCCAGGAGCCGCGTGTCCAAAGGATCAGCATTCGATGAAAACATGGATCGCAATCATTATCATCATCGCCGGAGCGGGCGGGTGGTGGTACTTCAATCACAACCGGAAGGACGAAACGCAGTACCTCGCTGTGATGGTCTCACGCGGGGACATAACGGAGTCCGTCACCGCCACGGGCACGCTGAATCCGGTGCTGAACGTGACCGTCGGCAGCCAGGTCTCCGGCAACATTGCGAAACTGAATGCCGACTGGAACACACCCGTGAAAGCGGGGCAGGTCGTAGCGCAGATTGACGCCGCGCTGTATCAGGCCTCCGTGCATCAGGCCGAAGGCGACCTTGCCAGCTCCAAGGCCGCACTCGAACTCGCGCAACTCACCGCGAAGCGAAAACAGGACCTCGTTGCGGAACATGCCGCACCGCAGGCCGACCTCGACAACGCGCTCGCCACACTGCACCAGGCCGAGGCCGCAGTGAAGATGAAGCAGGCGAATCTTGAGCAGGCGCAGGTGAATCTAGAACACTGCACGATTTATTCGCCCGTGGATGGCATGGTCATTTCGCGCAGTGTGGATGTTGGGCAGACAGTGGCTGCGGCGATGAATGCGCCGGTGCTCTTCCTCATCGCGAATGACCTCACGAAAATGCAGATTGATACGAATGTGGCCGAGGCGGACGTGGGCAACGTCGAGATCGGACAGGACGTGGATTTCACCGTGGATGCGTTTCCATACCGCACCTTTCACGGCAAGGTGGTGCAGAACCGCAATGCGCCGATCACCGTGCAAAACGTGGTTACGTACGACGTGGTCATTTCCGTGGCCAATCCCGACCTAAAGCTAAAGCCCGGCATGACAGCCACGCTCAATATCAACATCCAGCACCGCGAGAATGTGCTGAAAGTTCCGAATGCCGCGCTGCGTTTCCACCCAGCCGACGCTCCGTTGATTCCCAACCCAGGCACGAAAACCGTCGCGCCCACGCCCACGCCACCGCCCTCGAAACACACCGCCAGCACGGGGCGCGCGCTGAAGCGTGACCGCACGATCTACGTGATGCCGAAGGGCGGCGGAAAGCCGTGGCCGGTGCCGGTGAAACTCGGCATCACCGACGGGGTGAACACGGAAATCACCGAAGGAATCCAGGAGGGCGACCTCGTGGTCACCGGTGTCGTCGCGCCGCAAACATCGTCGTCCCAGTCCTCGTCGAGCCCCTTCGGCGGCGGGCCGCGTCGCTGATCTGCTGCGAAGATGCACCCCGTCATCCTGCTCGATTCGGTCTCAAAAATCTACCATTCCGGCGATGTGGAAGTCCACGCCGTGCGGAACGTCTCGCTTCAGGTGCAGCCGGGTGAATTCATCGCGATCATGGGATCCAGCGGCTCGGGAAAATCCACGATGATGAACACGCTCGGCTGTCTCGATCGGCCGACGCTGGGGCGTTACCTGTTAGATGGTGTGGACATTTCCGGACTCGACCGCGATCAGCTTGCGGATCTGCGGAACCAGAAAATCGGCTTCATTTTCCAAGGTTTCAACCTGCTCTCGCGCACGACCGCGCTCGAAAACGTTGAGCTGCCCATGATGTACGGAAAGCGCCGCCTGTCCGCAAAGGAGCAGCGCGCGCGCGCGCTGTGGGCACTCGATCTCGTGGGCCTCTCGAAGCGCACGGACCACACCCCCAACCAGCTTTCCGGCGGCCAGCAGCAGCGCGTCGCCATCGCCCGTTCGCTTGTGAACAACCCCGCGCTGCTCCTCGCCGACGAACCCACGGGCAATCTCGACAGCCGCACGAGCGTCGAGATCATGGATGCATTCCAGACGCTCAACGACAAGGGCATCACCATCGCGATGGTCACACACGAGCCCGACATCGCGCGCTACACAAAGCGCAACGTCGTCATGCGCGACGGCGTGATTGTGAGCGACATTCTGGTTACGGAACGGAGTGTCGCGAAGGACGAGATGCGTCGCCTCGACGAGGAACAGCGCGCCGCAAAGCTCGTGAAATGAAACTCACCGCCACCTTTCGCATCGCCGTCCGCGCCCTGCTCCGCAACAAAATGCGCAGCATTCTCACGATGCTCGGCATCATCATCGGCGTCGGCGCAGTGATCGCGATGGTCGGCATCGGCAACGGCGCAAAGGCGCGCGTCGAGGCGCAGATAGCGACGCTCGGGAAAAACATGATCCTCATTTTTGCCGGCAGTTCGACGAGCAGCGGAGCAAAGGGTGGCCTTGGTGCAGCGGGGACGATGAAGGTTCCGGACGCGTTTTCCATCCTTCGCGAGGTGCCGGGTGTGACGATGGTCAGCCCGGAAATCCGCTCGGGCGCACAGGTGGCCGCCGGCAATCAGAACTGGTCCACGCTCGTGCTCGGCGAGTCCGAGGATTATTTCGAGATGCGGCAGTGGGAGATTGTGGCCGGCGCCGCGTTTTCCGATCAGGACGTGCGCTCCGCAAACAAGGTGGCTGTGATCGGCAACACCGTTGCGCACCAGATTTATGGCGACAACGATCCGGTCGGGCAAATCATCCGGGTGCGAAACATTCCCTTTGTCATCACGGGCCTTCTGAAGCCGAAGGGCAATTCGTTCGGCGGCGCGGATCAAGACGACGTGCTCATCATTCCCTACACCACCGCGATGAAGCGTCTCACCGGAGCGACGGTTCTCCGCGGCATCTGCGCCCAGGCCGCCGACGATGCCGACATCACGCTGCTCCAGGAGCAAATCGCTGCGCTCCTGCGCCAGCGCCACAACATTCAGCCCGGCCACGAGGACGACTTCTCCGTGCACAGTCAGCAGGACATCGCGGAGATGGCGACCGCCCAATCAAAAACCATGCTCTACCTGCTCGTTGCCGTCGCCATCGTCTCGCTCGTTGTCGGCGGCATCGGTATCATGAACATCATGCTCGTGAGCGTCACCGAGCGAACGCGGGAAATTGGCATCCGCATGGCCGTCGGCGCACACGGCCGGGATATCTTGCTGCAGTTTTTGATTGAGGCTGTCACGCTCAGTTCGATCGGCGGTCTCGTGGGAATCGGCGCAGGTTTCGGCACCACGCAAATCATCTCCAACATTGCCGGATGGCCCACAAATGTGCCGTCTGTCTATGTCGTTGCATCCTTCGCCTTTAGCGCTGCCGTCGGTGTTTTCTTCGGATTGTATCCGGCAAAAAAAGCGGCGGCACTCGATCCGATTGATGCGTTGCGCTACGAGTGAGCGTCGCGCTTGCGAACGGGTGGCGCTTTCGTAGGATGGCGGGGATGTTACCGGTTAGTCAGACACCGAAGCGCGCCACTGCTCCTGTGCGGACGGGACAGTCGGCCACGGGCGGAAGGAAACCGAATGCCACGGCGCGGTAGCTTTGTCTTCCTCGATCCGAAGGGCCGTCGCTGGCCGCGGATGCGGCTGGCTTTATTGCTCGGCTTGCTGGCACTGCTCGCGGGGATTGTGCTCACGATCTGGTCGGTGTGGATCCACCCGGCGCTGCGGCTGCCGGCGTCGGTGCGGGAACTAAAGGGGCAGTTGAAGACTGACATCGCGAAGCATCCTGAGACCGCGCCGAACCGGAATGCGGAGAAGTGGAAGTCCTACCTCGACAAGTCGCGCAGCGTGCAGGCGCGGCTCGCGCAGATGCGCGCCGTGAGCGGGAAAATCCCGTCGCGTCCGCCGGGTGAGGTGCGGCTCGGATTTTATTCGGACTACGATCCGAACGCACTGGCGTCGCTGCACGACCACGCGGCGCAGATCACGCACCTCGCGCCGGAATGGCTTTCGGTCGTGGGAGCGGAGGGGCGGCTGGTCTCCACGGGTGATCCGGCATTGGTGGAATACTGCGCCGCGCGAGGCATCGCGGTGATTCCCGTGCTTCGGAATCTGGAGGGTGATCAGTGGCAGCCGGAAGCGGTGGAGAATCTGGCGCGTGGACCGGCTGCGAATCGCGCGCGGTTCGTCCGCGAACTGGCGGGAAAACTCGCGGAGCTGAAGACCACGGGTGTGATGATCGAGTTCGACCAGATCGATCCCGCATGTCGCGATGAATTCACAGCACTGCTGATCGAGATTGCTGCGGCACTGCATCCTGCCGGACGCGAAATGTGGCTGTGCGTTTCGCTCGGGGATCAACTCGAAACTCTCGATTTGGAGTCACTGAGCGACGCCGCGGATCGTTTTGTGGCGCTCATGTATGACGAAACTTCGGACACCGATGCGCCGGGGCCGATTGCATCACGCGAATGGTTCGAGGGATGGCTGCAAGTGATCGGAAACTATGGGGACAGCGACCAGTGGATCGCCGGTCTGGGGGCATTTGCCTACGATTGGAATCTGGACCGCGGCCACGCGGAGACGATCACGTTTCGCGATGCAATGAGCCGCGCGAGCTATGCCGGGATCGACCGGGCAAATGGCGTCACCATCGGCCCGCCGGAATACAATGGGCGTTACAATTACTCGGAGCCGGACGGTGAACATTCGGTGACGTTTCTCGACGCGGTGAGTTTTTACAACCAGGCGCGGATGGTACGCAGTGCAAAACTCGGCGGCATCGGCATCAGCCGGCTTGGCAGTGAGGATCCGCAGATTTGGGAGGTGCTGGAGATGAAGGACGAACCAACCCCGGCTGTTCTGTCCGCGCTGGGCAGGATGCGCGCGGATCAGACCGTCACACACATCGGCCGCGGAGAGATCGTCTCGGTGGATGATTCCATGGATGATGGCACGAGGAAACTCAGCATGGATGCCAACGGGCAGATGCAGGGCCTTTACACCGATTTCCCGACGTTTCCCGTGCTCTATCATCAGGGCGGCGCGGACCCGCACAAAGTGAGCCTCACGTTCGATGACGGTCCAGATTCCACTTGGACGCCGAAGATTCTCGATGTGTTGAAGGCGCGCGGTGTGAAGGCGGCATTTTTCATCGTCGGGCACAATGGGGAATTCAACCCGGGACTCGTGAAGCGCATCGTCGCCGAAGGGCATGAAATCGGGAACCACACGTACACGCACGCGAACCTGACGAAGATTTCGCGCACGCGCATGAGGCTCGAACTTGATGCGACCGAGCGGCTCATCGAAAGCCTCACGGGCCGCAGCACCACGCTGTTCCGCCCACCATACAATGCGGATTCGACGCCTAGCCGCCTCGATGAACTGGTGCCGCTGAAATTCGCCGAAAGCGACGAGATGGGCTATACTGTGGTACTTGAAAGAATTGACCCGCAAGACTGGTCGCGACCGGGGACGGATGTGATTTTGCAGCGCGTGAAGGATCAGCGAAAGGATGGGAACATCATTCTTTTGCACGATGCCGGCGGGGATCGTTCGCAGACGGTGGAGGCGTTGCCGAGGATCATAGATTGGCTGCAGGCGCGAGGTGATCAGGTCGTCTCCATCAGCGAATTGCTGAACATCCCGCGTGATGATTTGATGCCGCTGGTGAGTGCGAGCAGCGAGTGGGGTTTTTGGCGCTTTGTCTCGAGCGCGGCATTTCCGATGGGACGTAGCGTTGCGGAGTTTTTCTGGGCGTTCATGATTTTTGCCACGGTGATCACGGTCGCGCGCACGCTGCTCGTGATCTGGCTCGCGAGCTGGCACCACTCGCGAACGTCGGCGGAGCCGGATGCCGCATTTGCAGCGAGCGCGAAAGCGGTGAGTGTGCTGATCGCCGCTTACAACGAAGGCCGTGTAATTGAGAACACTCTCCGCGCCGTGGTGGACACCGATTATCCTGGCGATTTGGAATTCATTGTCGTGGATGACGGCTCGACGGACGACACAGCGGAGGTCGTCTGGCGCTTCATGACATGGCAACCGAGTGTCAGGCTCGTGCGGCAGGCGAACGCGGGAAAATCCGCGGCGCTGAGCAACGCCATCGCACACGCGAAGCACGGTATGCTCGTTTTTCTCGATGCGGACACGCACTTTGAAAGGCAGACAATCCGCGCGCTTGTCGAGCGGCTGGACGATCCGAAGGTCGCCGCGGTCTCGGGCCACGCGAGGGTAGGGAACCGGCGCAACTTCGTCACGCACTGCCAATGCCTTGAATATGTGTGCGGCTTCAATCTCGACCGCCGTGCGTATAGTGAATGGAACTGCATCACCGTCATTCCCGGTGCGGTGAGTGCGATCCGCCGGAACGCTCTGGAGGAAGCGGGCGGCTTCAGTCACGACACGCTGGCGGAGGATACGGACCTCACGCTCACTTTTCACCGCCTCGGGTACCGGCTTGACTACGCGCCGGATGCCGTCGCGTGGACGGAGGCGCCGGAGACTTGGAGCGGGCTCGCGAAGCAGCGCTTCCGCTGGTGCTTTGGCACGATGCAGTGCCTTTGGAAACATCGCGACATGACTTTCAATCCACGCTACCGCGCGCTCGGGTGGTTCAGCATGCCGGGCATCTGGTTCTTTCAAATCATCCTCGTCGCGTTTGTGCCGGTGGTGGATCTTGTACTCATTTTTTCCATCATCACCGGCAGCGCGATGGACATCTGGCATTACTTCGTCGTCTTCCTCGGCCTCGATCTTGTGCTCGCGGCACTCGCGTGCCGGATGGAGGGGGAACCGCTCGTGCGCGCGCTGCTGATCATCCCGATGCGCTTTGTGTACCGCTGGCTGCTCGCGTGGGTGGTGTGGAAATCCGTCTTCCGCATCATGAAGGGTGCGCTCGTCGGCTGGGGAAAACTGGACCGCACGGCGACGGTTGGAACGATGCCATGAAAAGCGCCCGAACGAAGTCTGCGCTCCGCATTTTCCCGGCGCTGCTGCTGATCGCGCTGCCGTGCTGCGATCGCGCGCCTCTCCCGCAACAGCCCTCGCCCGCGGAAATCGAGGAGCAGGCGCAACGCTCGCTACTCGCCGTGCCGGAGCACGGGATTTACACGGGAGCATTCGCGGATTTCGGTGACAACGAGGACGAGGTCACGCTGGAAAAAATCGAGGCGTTCGAGACAATGGTAGGCAAGCATCAGGCCATCGTGGCCTCGTCATCTTATTGGGGGGAGCAGACTTTCCCGAAGGCGAACCTGCGGATTATCGCCCGTCACGGATCGGTCCCGCTCATCTTCTGGTCGCCGTGGGATCGGCCTTACGACGAGGGCCGCGGTCCGGACAAATACTCGCTGACAAGCATCATCGCTGGCGCGCACGATTCCTACATCGATCGCTGGGCCGACGGTGCGAAGGAACACGCAGCGCCGATCATGGTTTCGTTTTGCAATGAGATGAACGGCGCGTGGTTTCCTTGGAGCGGCATGCATTACGGAGGTGGAAAAGAAATCCCCGGCACGGAACCGCAGCGCTACGAAGGCCCCGAGCTTTTCAAGAAGGCATGGCGTCACGTCGTGGATCGCGTCCGCGCGCGCGGCGCGGGCAATGTGCTCTGGGTTTTTCACACGATGGATTACTCGATGCCGAACGACTCGTGGAACATGGCCGCGGAGTATTACCCCGGTCCCAAGTATGTGGACTGGATGGGCTTCAGCCTCTACGGCGTTCAGTTCACGAGTGACACCTCTTGGGCTCCATTTTTTCCGCTCTTCGACTGGCCATACACGGAACTTGCACTGCTCGATCCGAAGAAGCCCATTATGCTTTGCGAATGGGGTGTTGGCGAATTTCCGAAGCTAGGCGACAAGGGCGGTTGGATTCGTGACGGCTTCCAATTCATGGCCGATGAAAAGAAATACCCACGCATCAAGGCCGCCGTCTATTGGCACGAGCGCTGGCAGAACAGCGCGAATGAAGCCGACGAATCCTCCAAGGAAAATGCCGGCAAGTACAGCGACCTCCGCGTGAACTCCTCGCCCGGCGCGCTCGATGCCTACCGCAGGGGTGTGGCCTCACCGTTCTTCCTCGGCGAACCGCGCTGGCTGCCGAAGCCGCGCTAGCTAATTTTTCCCGGCCAGCGCCCGCTCAAGCAGCGCAGTGATTTCCGAGAGCTTGTAAGGCTTCACCAGGGCTTCCATCACGCCAAGGGCCTTCAGGGTTTTTTCCCGCTCGGCCATGATTTCACCCGTTACAGCCACCACGCGGAGATCGGCAGTCGCCGGATCGGCTTTCAAGGCGCGCAGCACCTGCTCGCCATTCATGTCCGGGAGATTCAGATCAAGAAGAATCAGCGCAGGCCGGTGCTGGCGGGCGAGATCGATCCCGATGCCGCCTTGGAGCGCCGAGAGAATTTCAATGTCCTTGCGCGTGCTGAGAAATCTTTCGAGCAAATAGTAATTGGCGACATCGTCTTCAATGTAGAGAATCTTCCGCACGCCCACCGCCGGGATGGAAGGTGCACTGCCTGCATCCACGTGGGGTGGTGGTTCTGCAGACATGGGCTCGGCATTGATTGCGGCGACGGGTAACTCCACCCAAAAGGTGCTGCCCATCCCCACGGTGCTCGCCACGCCGATGCGCCCGCCGAGGCCGGTGATTAGGCGCTGGCAGAGTGCGAGGCCGAGGCCCGTGCCTCCCTCGGTTCCGCCTTCGCGCGTGCCCAGCCGCTCGAACGGCACAAAGAGACGCGCGAGTTTTTCCTGTGCGATTCCCATGCCTGTGTCGGTGACGCTGATGCGCCAAGTGCCCGCATTGATGCGTGACACCGTGAGGGTGATGCTGCCGCCATCATGGTTGTACTTCACCCCGTTGGACAGAAGGTTCAGCAGTACCTGCCTGAGCCGTTCGCGGTCGGATGAGACAAACGGAGCTTCGCCCGGAGCCTCGGCGATGCGGAGGGTGATTTTTCGTTTCAAGGCAGCGGGTGTTGAAAATGAAACCGCTTCCCTCAGCAGTTCCAAAACATCCAACGGTTCCACATTGAACTGCACGCGCCCGGCATCCAGTCGCGCGATGTCGAGAACCTCATTGATCAGGTCGAGCAGGTTTCGTCCGGCGCGTGAAATGTGCCCGATGCTTTCGCTCTGCTTACCGGTGTGCTCCTCCATCTCGAGCAACTGTGTGAAGCCGAGAATCGCATTCAGCGGTGTGCGCAATTCGTGGCTCATCCGCGAGAGAAACTCGCTCTTGGCGCGGTTGGCCGACTCCGCTTCCGCCCGTGCACGGCGGATGTTTTCTTCCGCCTGATGCCGGTCAATCGCGGCGGTGAGCACATTCGCGATGGACTGCACAAAGCTTACATCATCGCTCGAAAATACCCTCGGCGCGAGGGTAAATGACTCGATGACCCCCAGGGGCCGGTCGCCGGCCTTGATACAGGCAGTGATGCCGCTCCGGAGATTCGCGGTTGCGACTCCTTCGGAAATCTGGAAGCGGGTTTCCATGCGCAGGTCGTTTGAGACGATAGCCTCGCCGGTCTGCACCGCGTAACCGCTCATGGACTGGGTGCCCCCGAGAATTAAACTCCGGTTCCTGCCGTCGGCGACCCAGCCGATCTCGGCGAGGGCTTTGAACATGCTCTCCGCCTCGTCGTAGTGAAGGATCGAAGTGCAGTCGCACGGCAGCATTTCGCGCACGGTCTTTGCGGCATCAAGCATAAGTTCGCCGAGGGACTGCCCGGCTAGCGCCCGCTGCCCGAGCCTCGAGACAGCCGCCTGTCTCAATGCGCTGTTTCGCAATTCGAGATTCACCCTTCCGAGTTCGCTGGTGCGCTCCGCCACGCGCTGTTCGAGTCGCTCATTCGCGCCTTGGATCGCGCGTTCGGCCATTCGCTCCCTGGTCACGTCCTTCAGGAATCCAACCATCCGCCCGATTTGTCCCTGTCGGTCCAGAAAGAAGCAGCCTTGCGCGTGGACGATGATCTCGCCGCCATCTTTGCGTAACACGCGGAAAGTATGCTCGAATGGATCGCGAGTCATCGTCGCGATTTCGATGCGCACATCGAATGACGCTAATTCATCGGGATGAATGACCTGCCGGAGCCGCTTCATGCCGCCGCTCATCTCCTCGGAAGTATATCCGAGAAGCTTTTCGGAATCACCCCCGTATGCGATTTCCCCCGAGAGCGTGTCCCAGTCGAACACGACTTGGCCGCTCGCACGGATCGCCGCATTGTAGCGGTTCGCCCATTCGATGCGTTCCAGTTCCCTTTGCTTGTGGTCCGAGATGTCGCGGCAAATTGTCGAGATGAACTCCACTTCTCCGTCTGCGTCGACATGTGAGAGCACAACCTGCAATACCGGATATTCGCGCCCAGCGGCAGAGAGCAGCGCGGTTTCGCCTGACCACGAACCGTCTGATTGTGCGGAAGGGAGGCCCTCCTGCACTAGAATTTCATGCGCCCACTCCGGATGAAGGTCGCGCAGCGTGTGCTCCGTGATCGTTGCATCTTCCGGCAGATCGAGCAGCCGCCGGCCAGCCACATTCAAGTAGAGGATCCGCCCGTTCCGATCCGTCATTGCGACAACATCGGTCGTTGCCTCGATGATTCGGGCAAAGCGCAAATGGGCCTCGTCCGGAGAGCGCTCGCAGACGGAGCCCGTGATGGAACTGGCAGTGGGCATTGAGCTATTCGGGCAAAGGGTGCCCTTTGGTCTCTGGAGCAAGCCAGATGAGTGCCATCCCGAGAATGTAAATGAGCGCGACGACTGCGCCGGTTTTCGGGCAACTGATCGAGAAGAGGCGCGGCTTCATCTCACGCGATCAATCGGGCAGCGGCCGGCCTTTCGTCTCAGGGCCGAACCAGACGAGGAGGGCACCGACGACATAAACGCACGAGAGGATCGAGTAGGCGTTGGCCGGTGTGCCGAAAATGCTGATGAGGTTGCCGAGTTGCAGCGCGCCGACGGCGGCGATAAGCCGTCCAAAATTGAAGCAAAAGCCCTGTGCGGTGGCGCGCACGCTTGTGGGAAAAAGCTCGGGGAAATAGAGTGGAAAAAAACCGTAGAAGGACGCGGTGATGCCGCCAAGGAGAAATGCGCTGACGTAAAGCCACGGCGTAAGCGTGTCGCCGGTGAACTCGTGATTCGTTTTGAAAAATGCGAGCGCGATCGCGAGGCTCGCCAAGCACAGGCCGGTGTATGTGCTGCGACGGCCAGCGCGGTCTGCGATCAACGGCGCGATCACAGTCGCCATGATCGCTCCGAGCGAGGTGAGAATGACGACAATCTCGATGATGCTCGCCTTCGGCAGGAGGCCGAAGGACCACTCGAAAACGGCAGTCGAGTTCGTCGCCGCGACAAGTCCCGAGGCCCATTTCGCGGCCTGTTGCGCAGAACCCCATGTGCCGAGCAATGCCACGCTCGCCAGCGCCGCGCCGATGAGCAGATGGCGCATGATCTTTTTCGAGTCGGTGTTGCCCGCATCGTGCGCCGCGGCGGAACGGCTGAGATATTTTTGCACGGGATGGAGATATCCCCAGAGCGAGACGACCAGCCCCACAAGCGTGATGAGGATCGCGCCGGGCACTCCGACTCGCGTCAGCGGCGACCACACGTAGATGATGACCATCGCCGAGGCGGCGGCGATCAGCACGCCGAGCAAATCCCATGTGCCCCAATGTGAAGTCTTGCCCGCGGCTTTTTCCGCCTGCCATTTCTTCGACTCGGGAACAGCGACGAGAATGAAAAAATTGATCAGCGCGGGCAGCGCGCCGCTCACGGCGAGAAAACGCCATGCGCGATTGTGTAGCAGAAAATCCGCGGCGTTTTGCGAGAGGCCCACGACATGGAGCGTGGAGGTCACGCCGCCGATGAAGCCGTTGAGCACGATGCTGAGGATGCCGGTGAGCAGGAAGCCGATATTCGACGCCGCGCCGATCAGCCCCGCGATGAGCGCGCGCGATTTGGCGGGCCATATCTCATTCACGAGCGCGACGCCGAGCGACCATTCGCCGCCCATGCCGAGCGACGCGATGAAGCGCAGCGCGGCAAACTGCCAGGCCTGTGTTACGAAGGCGCAGAGGCCGGTGAAAATCGCGTAGGTGAAAATGGCGAGCGCCATCGCCTTCACGCGGCCTATTTTATCGCCGAGCCAGCCGAACAGCACACCACCGGTCGCCGCGCCAACGAGGAAGACGGCAATGATTACCGTGAACCACTGGCCGTGGACGATTTCTGAGGTGCCCGGGAGCAAATCTTGCAACGCCGGTTTGCCGATCAGTGGGAAGAGGCCCATCTCGAAGCCATCGAACAGCCAGCCGAGAAATGCCGCGAGGAGCGTGAGACCGGCGCGCGAGCGGTGATGTGCGGCGGGCGGCAATTCGGATTCGGGACGGGGGAGCATGGAGCGCAGGGTGTGGGTGCGCTTCAATGAGCGAGCGGAAGCGAAATAAGAAGCAACATTTTGCGCCGGCGCTGCAATTTTGATTCGCAGCATCCGCCGGATTTTCGATGCTGTCCGCCCATCGCGACACCGCATGAAACGCCTCGAAGAAAACCTCCGCGACTGGCTCGCAGCCGATCTCGCCGACATCGGCGGGACATTCATGCCGTTTGGAAAATACGGTCCCGAGCACTATCCGCCGCACGGCGTGCCGCTGTTTGATCTCCCGCTCGAATACCTCTGCTGGTTCGAGAAAAAAGGCTGGCCCGCCGGCCGCATCGGCGAGTTGCTCCGCGTATTGCATCAGCTCAAGACCGACGGCTGCGACGAAATCTTCGACCGTTTCCGGCAGGCTAGGGAAGGCCGCACTTCATTGTGCGAGCGGTGACGTCAGCCGCATCGGCGATTTCCAAATCGGCACGTCTTCCTTCATCTGATCGATCAGCGCGCCGCAAAACGCTAGCGCCTGTCCGCGATGCTTCGCCTCCACCCGCACGAGCAGTGACGCTTCGCCCACGGGCACATCGCCGAGTCGGTGAATCACCAGCACCGCCTGAATCGGATGCCGTATGGAAGTTTCCGCAATGATCCGATCAAACTCCCGTCGCGCCATCGCTTCGTAAGCCTCGTACGAAAGCCCGGCGACTTTTCCTTCGCCTTCGCTCTCGCGGACGATGCCGGAAAACTCCAAGATTGCGCCGACCTCACGCGATGCGGGCTTTTTTTCCGGCGCGATGATCGGCCCGGCAACGAGGATGACTTCGCTTTCCATCATCATCCTCCGCTCACTGGCGGCAGTAGCGCGACTTCCTGTGCGAGCGATCCCACTGCATCATCCCACGCCCTGTATTCGCAATTTACCGCGACGCGCACGTTATCCGGATCGAATCCCGGCGCAACGCGTGCGAGGATCGCCCGCGGCGTCTCATCCGACGCGCACTCCACGAGCATGTCGCGCCAGCCGAGCCGGTCGGCGGCTTGGGCAAATGCGAGGAGTTTCACGGAAATCATGTCGTGGAGTGTATCGCTCTAGCGCTGTTTGAAAATGCCTTGCTGGTGAAATCATCCGGCACGCTCCGCCTCAAATTTCCATTCTCGCACAGGACCGCCGCGCGCCGCAGAGTCCACGCGCTCATGCTCACCATTTCCGAAGCCCGCGCACTCATCGCCGAGCAAGTCCGCATGCTTGCCCCCGAGCGCGTGCCGCTCGCCGCCGCGCGCGGGCGCGTATTGCGCGAAGCGCTGGTGGCGGACGAGGACATCCCTGCATTCGACCGCTCCGCGATGGACGGCTACGCGGTGAACGGTGAAGGCGGCGGCCCGTTCCGAATCGTCGCGGACATTCCCGCGGGATCTGTTTCCGAGCGTGAGATCGCGGCGGGCGAATGTGTCCGCATTTTCACTGGCTCGGCGATTCCGGCAGGCACGACACATGTCGTCATTCAGGAACTCGCGCAGCGCGACGGCGACTCCGTCTCATTCAGCAAACGTGACGACTCGACAAATATCCGCCGCCGCGGCGAGGATGCCTGCGAAGGCAGCGTGCTCATCGAGCGCAGCGTGCGCCTCGGTTCGACCGAGCTTTCGCTTTTCGCACAACTCGGAAAAACAAATCCGCTTGTCTCGCAGCGCCCGCGGATTCTGCACGTCGCCACCGGCAGTGAAATCGTGCCACCGGATTCCGTGCCGCAGCCTGGCCAGATTCGCGACTGCAACTCCACGCTCGTCGCCGCGCTCGCCGTGGAGTCCGGTGCGGAGATCGTCTTCCAGCATCGCTCGGGCGACGACCTCGCGGCCCTGCTCTCCGCGCTGCAATCGTCGCCTGCGGAAAGCTGGGACGTGCTCCTGCTCTCTGGCGGTGCGAGCGTGGGCGATCACGATCTCGGCCTGAAGGCGCTGCACGCGCTTGGCTTCACCGCGCACTTCCGGCAACTCAATCTACGCCCCGGCAAGCCGCTCATCTTCGCGACACGCGGACGGCAAGTCGCATTCGTTATCCCCGGCAATCCATTCTCCCACATCGTCTGCTGGCACATCGTGATCCGCGCCGCGTTTGACATGCTCACCGTTGGCGACGCCGAGTTCGGCCTCGCGACCGCCGTGCTCGGCGGCACTATGTTGCTATGCGGACACGCCCGAGAAACTTGGTGTCCGGCGCGCTTGTCGTGGGAAGGCGCCGCGCCGGCTTTTCTCCCGTCAAAATGGCAAAGCTCCGGCGACCTCACGGGCCTCGCGGGCTTCGACGCGCTCATCCGTATTCCATCGAACAGCCCCGGCATCCAGCCCGGCGAAAAAATCTCCGCGCGTCTCATTCGAGCATCCGTCGCGTAGCCGGTGCTCGCTTTTTCCAGGACGCCCGCCGATTTATCCCCGATGCCGAAGAAAACTTTCAGCCATCTTGACGCAAAGGGTGCAGCGCGCATGGTGGATGTGGGCGCGAAGCCTGTGCAGCGCCGCATCGCGAGCGCGGAAGGATTCGTGCATTGCTCCGCCGCGACGATTCGTGCTCTGAAAAAACAGGCGCTGCCCAAGGGCGATGTGCTCGCAGTCGCGAAGATTGCGGGCATCCAAGCGGCGAAGCGTTGCGACGAACTCATTCCGCTCTGCCACTCGCTGCCGCTCGACTCGGCGGATGTGAATTTTGAAGTGCTGGCAAATGCAGTTCGCGTCGAAGCCACCGCGCGCACGACAGCGAAGACCGGAGTGGAGATGGAGGCGCTCACTGCGGTGAGCATCGCCGCACTCACGATTTACGATATGTGCAAAGCGGTGGACAAAGGGATGAGCATCGGAGAAATTCGCGTTATTGTGAAGGTGAAGGAATGAAGTTCGCGCGCATCACCATGAGCGACCGCGCGAGCGCGGGCGTGTATGAGGATCGAAGTGGCCCGGCCATTGAGCAGTATTGTGCCGAGCATCTTGCGGAGAAAATCGAATGGATTCGAGTGCTCATCCCGGACGAGCGTGAGCAGATCGAATCCGCGCTGCGCCGCGTCTGTGACGAGGAATGTTGCGCACTTGTGGTTACGACCGGCGGCACTGGCCCGTCGCCACGCGACGTGACGCCCGAGGCGACGCGTGCAGTGATCGAGCGCGAGTTCCCCGGTTTCGGTGAAATCATGCGCGTGCAGTCGTTCGCAAAGGTGCCGACGAGCATTCTCAGCCGTGCGATTGCGGGAACGCGTGGCGCGTCATTCATCGTGAATCTCCCCGGCAACCCGCGCGCCATCGGTGAATGCCTGCCATTGCTGCTCCCCGCGATCATCGAGTGCCTCGATCACCTCGGGCATCCTCGTCCGGAGTTGCTTTGACGCAATTTAGCGTCGTCGTAGTAAGTGCGATTGAGCTTCAGGTGAAGTGTGTGCCCGCCAAGCGGAGCATACCCAGCCTCATGTGTGAGCGTGAGGCTGGAGAGTGGAAAACCCTCAAGTCGCTTCAGCTCGGCGGCTGCAAGAGTGTGAGTGCGGCCAAATGCGCCTATTGAGAGCTTCTGATAAACACCATCGTGCGTTGACGCCTCGACGGTGACAACGCCCACGACTGGAAGGTAGGTAGATGTGACTGTGACGGACTGCCACGGAACAAATTCTTCTTCAGATGCTGCGCTGGTCAGTTGCAGTGCGGCGAGCAGCAGGAACAAACAAAAAGTGCGATTCATAGAAGGAGTGTGCTCAGTCGCCTAACATTGTGTTAGAAGTGGTTTCATAAGTCCTTTACACCCGGTTTTCGCATGTTCGCTTCAGACGGAAGGGGTGCTGCAAACCACACTGAAATGACCTTATGAAACCAGTTCTAGGCGTCGCGGTCATTTGGAAGTGGGTGCTTTGACGGCTGGAATCTTGATGGTGCCATGCCACGCTTCCATCTTCTTCGGGTCGCGTGGAGTCTGCGGGATTTCGAGAGTCGCCGAGAGGAAGTAATCAGCCTTGTCGGCGCGGGGAATCTCCCAAACCGCTGTCTCGAAGCAGAGCATCATCCCGAAGTCTGGGGTGATGCTGTAGCCGCTCCATGTCACGGGGAAGCGAAACGTGCCGTCCCTCGGCAGAGTGATATGGAAGGGGCCCAATACGAAGCCGTCCACAAACATACTGGTTGGCTTCGCAGCGGGTTTGCCGTCGGTAGTTCGTAGCTCGAACTGGAGCGACTTCTGACCGCTGAAATCGAACTCCATCGGGTTGCCGATATCGGAAGCGTTGTGAAGCTCAAGATAGACCTCGGGCAGCCGCGTTCCGAAAGCGACTCGCTCCTCGCCGAACACAAGGCGCGCTCGAAGCCCTCTGACTGCCTCGGACCAGCCATCGTTCGCGGCTGGTTCAACGCCCTGACTGAAAAGGGGTGCCACGAAAAACAGGAAGGCTAGAATCGCTCGTTTCATAGAGTGAGTATGGCTTTCTTCTCGGCTTGAGTTGTCAGCGTCCTATAAGGAGCTTGTAAATCGTTCGTTTCTGCGGGGCGTGAGCAACGCCTAATTTCTGATTAGGCCGAGTTGGCGATTCATTTGGCTCGGCCTAGTCTTGGGGGCGGGGCGTCATGGACGCGGAGTGTTTCGGGGCTTGGGAAAGAGCCAATCCCGAAAAAATTCCGGCTGGAACGCCATGCGCAAGCAGTATTTTTCGGCCCTCCCATGCAAACCGTGATAGACCGATGACTCCCCGCCTTTTCACATGCTCATGTGCTGAATCGCGTCGCTCCAATCCGAGTAGTGGGTGCTGCCGCCGAGGGCGCGGATCTGGATGGTGT
>Ga0075030_100000370_pt1 | contig 38722 bp, 34 predicted proteins | sample LitLauG_LLR_2012_FD_71393 | JGI IMG/M metagenome (GOLD analysis project Ga0075030, IMG submission 71393) | Freshwater sediment microbial communities from Pennsylvania, USA - Little Laurel Run_MetaG_LLR_2012 | ecosystem: Environmental > Aquatic > Freshwater > Creek > Sediment | place: USA...
TACCAGGGGAATCACGGATCGGCGCAAACCGGCCCTTGGGTGACCGACGGCATGACCTTCTATTTGCAGGATGTCACTGGCGGAAAACCGCTGACCGCAAACAATACGCTGGCCACGCTGGTTGTGCATTTGCAGAGATTATGAAATGAGGAGAAGCACGCCCTCCCGCCGGGGTACTCGCCTCCGCGTTCGCGTGCTCCCCATTTTTGCAGCCGGAGAGCGCCCACAGCGATTTGGACCGATAAGTCGGCTCGCCGTTTGTACGACAGCAGAGGGCGAATCATTCGCGTTCGCGGCGGCGGTCATCCTTTCCTGTCTGGCATCGGCGCCGTTGATGATGGCGCAAAGACAGCCCCTTTCAGCTCGTTTGCACGAACGCCACGCTGCAAGGCAACTGTTCAGTTAGGCCGCGTTTTCGGCTGAAAGGCAGCCGTTCCATTCTCGAAGAACTCCTTCTGCCTGCGGCAGAAGACCGTCGGCTGGAGGCCGTGCTGGTCACATAATTCTGAGATTGGAACTTGCTCCAACAGGTGCCGCCTCAGGATGGCGACTTTCTCTTCCGGCGTGTAGTGCTTCCGTTGCTTCTTCATGCGTTCGCTCCATTATCTGAATGGGGGAACGCTTTCTCCGTTTCCATCTGAACCGGAACAGCAGGTCGATCATGGCTCGATGAATTCCTGGAAGACTTCGTTCGAAAGCAGCACGCCGCGATGGGTCAGCCGCAGCACGCCATCGGCTGTTTCCAGCAGGCCCGCATCCAGAAAGCGGCGGATCGGCCGATCGAAGCGTGTCCACTCGGCCTGCTCGGGCCGCACGCCGGCCATCAAACGCAGTCCGACGAAGAAGCGCTCTTCGTGCCGTATCACCGGCATTCTGGGGGATGGCGCCTGGTTCGCCAGATACTCCTCCAGGGTCTCCGGGTTGCAATACCGCGCGCGGCCATCGAAGGAATGGGCATCGGCGCCAAATCCCACGTACGGCTCCAGCTTCCAGTACTTCAGGTTGTGCCGCGATTCCCATCCGGGGCGCGCGAAGTTAGAGATCTCGTAGCGCGCCAAGCCCATCGCGGCCAGTCGCTCCACGGCCTTCTCGTAAAAGCCGGCGGTCTCGTCGTCGCCGGGAGTCTCGGCCGCGCCGTATCGCACGCCGCCCAACATCATCTCTTTTCCGAGGCGGCTGTCTTCATCGACTTCGAGCATGTAGACTGAAACGTGCGTTGGCGCCAGGTGCTCGATCCAATCCAGCGACTCGTTCCAGGAGGCTTCGGTCTGCCCGGAAAGCCCGGCGATCAAGTCGATATTTAGGTTGCGAATCCCGGCATCCTGCAGAATCCCGATCTCCCCCGCTACCACCTGCGCCGTATGTTTGCGCCCAGTTCGCCGGATCTCGTGGGCGACGAAGGATTGCACCCCGAGGCTTACGCGGCCAATCCCCGCGGCCACCCATGCGCGCGCCCGGTCTGCGGTGATGCTGCCGGGGGCAGCCTCCAGGGTGGCCTCGGCCCAGGGGCGCCCGGGGATCAGATCGAGAACCGCGCGGAGTGTTTCGGGATCCAGATTGCCGGGTGTGCCGCCGCCGAGGTACACGGTCTCGGGTCGCCATTCCCACGGGTGCGTACCGATCTCCCTTCGCAAGGCGGCCAGATACGGGAGTTCCATTCCGGATGGGAACACGCCCGACGCGAAATTGCAGTAAGTACATTTCTGGGCGCAGAATGGATAGGATACGTAGACTCCAGGCACGTTTCCTTCATGATAACGCGCGCCGGAATCGTGCTGCCGCCCGCGGAAAGGCCGATATCGTCCGTTGGTAACCTTTTCCGGGTCAGGCAGTATTCCATTACGTAGCAGGGAGGCAAGTGGAGGACGAACTGGTCATGCGGGAGGTCCGGGCAGGCGATGTCGCAAAGCTCGAAGTGCTTTTCGACCGCCACAGCCAGGCGCTGTTCCGCTACTTCTTATACCTCACGTCGAACCGCGGTGTGAGCGAAGACCTGGTGCAGGAAGTCTTCTTCCGCATCTTGAAATACCGCCACACCTACCAGCCGGAATCCGGCTTCCGCGCCTGGTTGTATCAGGTGGGCCGCAACGTTTACATGGACCACATCGGCCGCAATAAAGGGGAAGTGGCCTTGCCGGAAGAGGCCAGGGAGATTCGCAGCCCGGACGTACCGGCCGACCGCGAATTTCAACGGAAACAGGAAGCCGTGCTGCTGCGCCGCGCACTGGCCGCCATGCCGGGCGAGAAGCGCGAAGTGCTGATCATGAGCCGGTTTCAGGATATGAGGTACGAGGAGATCGCCTCCGTCTTGAAGTGCGAGGTGGGGACGGTCAAGGTGCGGGTGTACCGTGCGCTGCGCGAACTGGCAGACCGGTTCTTCGCACTCAGTGGGGAACGAGCGTCATGAATTGCGAGAAGATCCGAGAGCAAATTCCGGAGTGCCTGGCCGGCCAACTTAGCAAGGCCGCGCGGGAAAGCCTGGTGGAGCACCTGGAAACCTGTGCCGCCTGCCGCACCGAAGTCGCCGAACTCAACGCGGTCTGGCGGGCGCTGGAGTCCCTCAAGGCCTCCGATGCCGAGCCCGACATGAAGGCGCGATTCATGGAAGTGCTGGAAGCTTACCAGGCGGGCCAGGGTCAGATCATGGAAATGCCCAAGGCCGCTCCTCGAAGCGGCTGGTTCGTTCCGCCGCACGCCGTGTGGCAACTGGCGCTGGCCGCATCGTTGCTGGTCGCCGGCGTTTTGGTGGGCCGCTATGAATCCAAACCGGGGACCGCGGCGCCCAGCACCGAAGTGGCACAGCTCAAGGGGGAAATCGAAAGCCTGCGCCAACTGGTAGCGCTCTCCATGTTGCAGCAGCAATCGCCCAGCGCCCGCCTGCGCGGCGTCTCCTACAGCGAGGCCATCTCACAGCCGGACGAGCAGGTGGAGCAGGCGCTGCTTTTCGCCGTGAATCACGACTCCAACGTGAACGTACGGCTCTCGGCCGTGGATGCGCTGCAGAGGTTTGCCGGCAGGCCCGACGTGATCCAGGCCATGGTGCAGGCCATCCCGGTACAGGATTCGCCGCTGGTGCAAATCGCATTGATCGACATGCTGGTTCAGTTGAACGCCAAAAATGAATCGCCCGCCCTAGTCAAGCTCTCGCTGGATGGCCAGGCCGATGAAGCGGTGCGCCAGCGTGCGGTTTGGGCCGTGCAGAGACTGGCCGGACAGAAACGGGAGGTGTCGAAATGAAAACCGCCGCGCTCCTTGCGCTTGCTTCCTTGCCGCTGCTGGCGGCCGACTGGCACGACGGCCGGAACTGGAAGCTCAACGAAGAGCAAACGTTCCGCAAGACTTTCGACGTGTCGGGCGGCTCGGGTCCAAAACGACTGCTGGTGGACAACGTCAGCGGCTCCATCCACGTCACCGGCTCGGGCGGCTCGCAGGTTCAGGTAGTGATACAGCAGCACATCCACGCCGATTCGAACGAGGCGGTGGCCGAAGCCAGGCGTGACATCAAGCTGGACATGTCGCAGCAGGGCAACTTCGTGCGCCTCTATGAAGACGGCCCGTTCCGCTCCAATAACGGCGTGAATTACCGGGGCGACAACTATTACGGGTACCGCGTGGAGTTCGACTACGAAATCGAGGTTCCTTACGACACGGAACTGGATCTCAAGACCATCAACCACGGCGACATCGCGGTGAAGAAGACCACGGGCGATTACACCATCCACGGTCTGAACGGCCCCATCGAAATGGATGACGTGTCGGGATCGGGTTCGGTGCGCACGCTCAACGGCAAAGTGAAAGTCACGTTCAGCAAGAATCCGGCGAAAGACACCCAATTTCACACGCTCAACGGCACGCTGGATATCTATTTTCAGCCGGGGCTCAACGCCGACTTGCGATTCAAGAAGTTGAATGGCGGCATCTACACGGATTTCGAAGTGTCGGCGCTGCCGCTGCCGGTATCGAGCGGCGGCGACCAGAACGGGAAGTGGGTTTACCGGGCCGACCGCAGTATGTCGGGCCGCGCGGGAAAGGGCGGGCCGGAATTGTCGTTTGAGACGCTCAACGGCTCCATCCGGCTGCACTCCAAGAATTTGTAGGGTGGGCCTGTGGCCTGCCGAAAAGGGACGATTATGAAACGAACTTTAGCCCTGGTGGGCTTGACTCTGGCCGTCTGTTCGCTGGCTTGCGCGCAGGAGGCCGCGGGCGACCGTGTGGTGGTGCCCGCTCGAAATACCAGCCATCCGCGCCAGGTGGACGCCTCGCTCCTGCACGGCGGCATCACCGTCAAGGCCTATGCCGGTAAGGAGGTGATCGTCGAGGCCCGCGGCTCCCATTCGACTCCCCGTCCGGACCAGACGGTGGACGGAATGCGTCGCCTGGATTTCCCGACGCGCGGGCTGTCGGTGGAAGAGGAAGACAACGTGGTCACGGTGCGGATGCGCAACGGCGGCTCCAGCGACCTGGTGATCTCGGTTCCGGCCGACACGTCTTTGAAGCTGCATGCGCTGCATGGTGAGATCAACGTGGAGGGTGTGAACGGCGAGATCGAAGCCGATAGCCTGCATGGAGCGGTCACGCTGGCCAACGTATCCGGCACCGTGGTAGCCCACTCTCTGAACGGTGAGATCAAGGTCTCCATGAATCGAGTGGACGCCAGCAAGCCGATCTCGTTCAGCACGCTGAACGGCAACATCGATGTTACGCTCCCGGCCGACTTCAAAGCCAACGTGAAGATCACTGCAGACCGCGGCGAGATTTACAGCGACTTCGATTTCAAGCTCGGCGGCAGTATCACGCAGCGCAACGACACCAGCGACGGACGGTTCCGCGTGCGCCTGGACCGCACACTGACCGGCACCATCAACGGCGGCGGCGCCGAAGCGACGTTCCACACGTACAACGGCAAGATCCTCATCCGGAAAAAGAAGTAACGCCGACTTCGGCGTCCCCTACGCGCCAACTAACTCGCGCTGGCCGCGGAGGGTGATGGGAACGAAGTCGCGCGCGTCGTCGCCAATGTACAACTGGCGCGGACGGGCGATCTTCTTGTCCGGGTCCTGCAGCATTTCCTGCCACTGCGCCAGCCAGCCCACGGTGCGCGGGATGCCGAACAGCACGGTGAACTGATCGGGCGTGAAGCCCATGGCCTGATAGATGATTCCGGAGTAGAAATCCACGTTGGGATAGAGCTTGCGCTTGATGAAGTAATCGTCGGACAGCGCGATGCGCTCCAGTTCGAGGGCAATGTCGATCTTGGGATTGCGCCCGGTCACTTCGAAGACCTCTTCGGCCACCTGCTTGATGATGCGCGCGCGCGGATCGTAGTTTTTGTAGACGCGGTGGCCGAAACCCATGAGTTTGCGCTCGCCGTTCTTGACGTGCTCAATGAACCCGGGAATATTGTCCTTGGAGCCAATCTCGTCCAGCATGCGCAGCACTTCCTCGTTGGCGCCGCCATGCAGCGGGCCGGAGAGGGCAGCGATGGCCGCGGCGGTGGTGACGAAGGGATCGGCGTGGGAACTGCCGACGGCGCGCATGACGCTGGTGCTGCAGTTCTGCTCGTGGTCGGCATGCAGGATGAACAGCACTTCCAGCGCCCGCGAAAGCACCGGGTTGGCGGCATACTTCGGCTCGGTCCGCTTCCACAGCATGTTCATGTAGTTTTTGGGGTAGCAAAGATCGGGATCGGGATAGACATAAGGTAGCCCAAGCCGGTGACGGTAAGCGCAGGCCGCCAGTGTGGGCATCTTGCCTACGAGTCGCACGATCTGCTTGCGCCGGCATTTGGGGTCGGCGATGTTGCGGGAATCCGGGTAGAACGTGGAGAGCGCGGCCACGGTGCTGATCAGTACGCCCATGGGGTGGGCATCGTGGTGGAAACCGTCCATGAACTTCTTGACGTTTTCGTGGATCATGGTGTGACGCATGATCTCGCAGTTCCAGAGTTCCAGTTCCTGGCTGGTGGGCAACTCGCCATTGAGCAGGAGGAAGGCCACCTCCAGGAAGGTGCACTTCTCGGCCAATTGTTCGATGGGGTAGCCGCGATACCGCAGGATGCCCCGGTCGCCATCGAGATAGGTGATCGCGCTTTGGCAGGAAGCGGTGTTCATGAACGCCGGGTCGTAGGTCATCAGGCCAAAGTCGCCCGGTCCGGTCTTGATCTGGCGCAGGTCCATGGCGCGGACCGCGCCGTGGTAGATGGGGATGGTGTACGTCTGCTTGGTCCGATTGTCGGTAATCGTGAGCGTTTCATTATCCATAATCAATTGCACTCCTGGAGCTTCGGGGCCTTCCCTGCACGGCGATTTCCACACCCGAATGTATGAAAATTCAACGGTTTGTGGATGGTTTGGGCCTGTTTTGCAGCCGGGGATGGCCGGAGCCGGGGCTTTTGACGCAAACGGCTGGGGCGCAGCCTCAGGGATTTCACGCAGTGGCGGGCTTGCTGGGCTCACGATGCCGGATGCCGGGTTAGGCGCAGGAGAGTGCTCAGCACGTGCATGCACGCCAGGCACGTTACCTGTAGACATGAGGCATCAAACGGGAAGTTCCATCCGGGTTTCTTCAGCCACCAGGAAGCGCGTCGGAGATCGCCGCTCATCCCAAGGAACGCGAGGAGCGCGATCGATATGCCGGCACTTCGGCCGACAGCATAAAGGGCTGGAAGTGAAGTTGAGGGCTCCCGCTGCGCCGGAACGTCCCCACCCCGTCGATCAGGTCGAAGCCGTAGGTATCAAGGATGTTCCCCAGTAGAGCCGAGTGCATTGGATCGGCTAGGCCACCGAGGGGCGGCGCTGTGACCAGTGTCTCGCAATGATCATAGAGCACACACGCTGCTACCCGCGCCGGATCGTGGCGCGTGGGATAGAGGATACCGTCCGGTTTCGCACGGTGTGTCCAAAGAGCTTTGGACCAGCGCTGTGAAATGGAGTGCTCGCCGGCGAATAAGCGGGCGTCCGCGCCGATACGCGCGAGGCCTCCGCTTGCGACGAGATCGATGAGACGAAGGGGCCGGCTCAGCATGACTCGAGCCCATCCACGCTCCCGCAACGCGGCCGTCGTGACGATTCAGCAGCCGGTCTCCTGGCCCAGGTCTCGATGAATGCGCAGTGTTCATCGCCGCCCATGTACATGACGCCGAATTCGCTGCCCGGGGCATTGAAGCGGTGCGTCGTGCCCCTGCCGAAGAACATTGGACTTCGCCGCAGTTTATAGATCCGAAACCATGCTTGATTGACAGAGGCAATCAGCGGTTCTTTGTCATCCAGAATGTACCAGTGGATGTTCGACCCGCCGAGGCCCTCAATACCGCTGACAAACAACATAGAAGAGACCGGTCAGGCTGTATTCTGCGCGTCCGATCCATCGGGCAATCACAGGCGCTTGCGCCAAATCGTCGCGAGCGACCCGAAGATCATGGGAGGCACGCCCGCGTTTCGCGGCACCCGAATCCAGGTGGACCGGATCGCCGACCTGCTTGCGAGCGCGCACGCGCCGAGGAGATCCTTGAAGGGTATCCGACCTTCGACAAGGGAAGAACACGATTGCGCCGTTGTCTATGCGGGCGTTCCCGGTGAGGAAGAGTGCCAACCGCAACTTCTGGTCAGGGAAAAAGCCGCAAGCTGGAAGATCCTTCCGGTTGCGTGACCTCCTTCTCAGCAAACGGTAAGGACGGCTGCAGGACAACGACCACCAAGACTCGGTATGATCACGAACGAGATGACGTTACGCCTCACAGAAGCTGAGCTTGCCCGCGACATCCACGCGGTCCTGGCGCGAGTCCGCGAGGAGGGCCTGGAGGTGATCGTTGAGCAAGACCCGTCATCAAAACACCGCAAGGCCCTGGCCGCAAGCTAAGCGAATGCATCGCGATCGCGAGGGCGTACAAAGAGAATCTCGGCTACGCGCCGCTCCCGGACGCGGACTTCGCGGCGGACCTGCAAGCCGCCATTGATGCACACCGCGAGCCCTTGAATCCACCCGAATGGGATTAGTTCTCAAAAATGGAAGGCTCCGATTCTCGAACCTCCCGACGGCTCGGGCGATGACAGCCGGAAGCGTGGTGGTCCCAGGGCCCGGCGCTGTTTGATGAGAGACGGGAGTCAGGCAGGCCCCGCTATCGCTACACTAAATACTCATGGAGAACGAAGCGATCGGTATCCTGGTCTACGCCACGGGCAGAACCGGCGTGCTGCACCAGTTGACCGGCGTGATTGCGCAGCACGAGGGCGACATCACCTCGGTGGCGATCCTCGGCAACTGGCCGCAAGAGGCGCAGACGTATTTTGAGGTGGTGCTGCCCGCGGGCCCGGAAGCGCTGCTCGACGACCTGAGAAGACTGGCGATCGTGCGCCGCGCGGAGCTCGTGAATACCTTGCAGAAGATCTACGGGAAGCGCATCATCATCATGGGCGGCGGGGCGCAGGTGGGGCAGGTGGCCATCGGCGCGGTCTCGGAGGCCGACCGGCACAACATCCGCGGCGAACATATTTCGGTGGACACCATTCCGCTGGTGGGCGAACAGAAACTGGCTGACGCCGTGCGAGCCGTGGCCCGGTTGCCGCGCGCCAAAGCGCTGGTGCTGGCCGGCGCGCTGATGGGCGGCGACATCACGAAGGCAGTGGAGGAGGTGCGCGCCAAGGGGCTGGTGGTGATCAGTCTGAACATGGCCGGCGGTGTCCCCGACGCGGCCGATCTGGTGGTGAGCGACCCGGTGCAAGCCGGTGTCATGGCGGTCATGGTAGTGGCGGATACGGCGAAGTTCAATCTGGAGCGCTTGAAGCGGCGAATTTTCTAGGTGAAGCCAGTCTCTTGATCGTGCGGTGAAGCTGTGGACGCGACCAGGAGGGGATGTCGATGCGTTACGGGACCAGGGTGAACACCGAGCCCACATCCGAAGCCCCGAGATAGGTAGTGGTGCCGTACAGCAAACCGTTGTGGAACTGCACGATGCTGCTATTCGGGTTTTGTCCGCTGTTTCCCAAATCGCGCAGCACGGTTTCGGTCCACGCGCCGCCGCCTGAGGGGGGAGCCAGCTTGAAGACCGTACCGCAACCGAGGTAACAGGCGGTGGAACCGCCAAAGACGCTGGTGCCGTAGAGGTTGCCACTCGGGTCGATCGCCAGGGTGGATGCCGGAGTGGTTGCGTCTCCCTTGAACCCGGGAAAGTTGTGCAGGACGGTTTCGGTCCACGCGCCGCCAGACTGGGCCGGGGGCGTCAATTGGAAGACCAGACCCGATGCATTCACGACCCCGCTGTAGGAGGCGGTGCCATACAACACGCCGTGGGGGCCGAGCGTCACGGTTCCACCGGGGCTGCCGCCGTCGCTGCCCCCAGTGAACTGGTGGAGCACAGTCTCCTGCCAGGCGCCCTTACCGCTGGGCGGCGTCAACTGGAAGACCGTGCCGTAGCCCGTGGTCCCACCACCGCTGGTGCCGTAGATATTGCCTTGGCCGTCGAACACAATCTCGGCGTCGGGGCCGGTTCCGTCTCCCTTGAACCCGGGAAAGGTGTAGAGAACCGTCTTAGTCCAGCTACCGCCCTGCAGTGCCAACTCGAAGACGGTGCCGCAACCGAACTTGATTCTCTGGTTTGTGTGGCACTGAACCCCGGGAGTACCGCCGGAACTGGTAGTGGCGTACAGCGCGCCGTTCGCGCCCAACACCACTGCTCCGGGATACTGTCCATCGAAATTACCCTGAAACGTGTAGAGCACGGTGTGGGTCCACCGGCCGCCCGGCTGCGAGGGGGGCGATAACTCGAAGATCGTGCCACAGCCGCCGCCGCAGACCTGGAGGTTGCCGCCGAATTGGGTGCTGCCGAACAGGTTGCCATACTGGTCGAATACCACCCCCATGCCGGGTTGCCGTCCGTCGGCGCCTCCCGCAAAAGCGTAAAGCACATTCTCGGTCCAGGCGCCGCCCTGTACTGTGGGTGGTACGAGTTGGTATACGGTCCCGTTGTACAAACTGCCGCCGCTGGCGGTGGTGCCGTACAGCGCGCCATGGGTGTCGAACGGCAGACGTCCGTAAGGAAAGGGGTACTCTCCGTCACCATTAACGCCGGTGAACGAGTAGAGGTTGGTCAGCGTCTGCGCCTGCACCAGGATATTGCCGGAAACGACGAGTGCGACCAATACGGGTGCACGCAACCACGTCCTTGCCATGTGCGTTTTCATATCATCCCTCCAGTTCAAGGAAATCTGTGAACAGTGAACGGGCAGGTCATGAGTCGCCGCCCTGAGGCAACAGTATAGCCGCAAGGGGCCCGCAATAGTTTGTGATGGGTCAAGAATCTAGTAAATAGTTGGTTAAATGTCTGCCCATGATCCGTTGCTCGTGATTCGGGAAGATCCGGGCCGAAGGGGTCTAGAAAAGCGACATCCAGTGCGGTTTGCTGAACCAGCCGGGCTCCGTTGAAGATGCATCACACCATCTGCGCGGATGCACTGCAGTTCCGTGCCCTTCCACTCCAGCAGGATTCGTGAGCCGCTTCCCATCCGCACCGGCTTGTCCAGAATCCGCAGACAGGCCGGACAGCGGAGTCGTTGATCCATCATCGCCCAGCGGATCGGTAGTGGGCAGTTTGAAGCACACCTGACCGTTCAACCGGCGCAAAAAAACGATAGAGAGTGACAAGTATTCGAAGCGGACAGGCAGGCTGGCAGCGGACGGGTAAATCCTGTCGCTCTTCGCCTCACCGCGCGGTGGGGCAAGGGCCGCCATAAAGCCTCCGGCAGATGTGGCCATAATCGGGAATGAAGAGTCCGCCATAAACATAACCTTCATAGAGGGTTCCTACATCCCCGTGGCGTCTCATCTCGCCCGGATGCGGTGTTTGCCAATAGGCATCGTCAAACCAGTGGGTAAGCTCATGCTCAACAATTCGATCCAACTGTGCGCCGGTAATCAACCGCTTCTCGAACGCCTTGACTAGAATCTCGTTGACTTCCAATTTACCAGTCATCGGGTTTCTCTGGCCGTCAGTTCCTACCGGCAAGAGCACGATGACAAGGTCGGGATCGGAATGAGGATCGCAGGCGGTTTTGACTTCGGACCTATCCGCGTGGCCAAATAGTTTGAATCCGTCGTATTTCTTATCGGTCAATCGCACGCTGAGGCTGGTGATGTGCGCCCAGGCCCTCGGAAAGCTCTTCTTGTATGTTTGTGCCAATTTCACCTTAAATTCTCCTTTTGCTTAAGGTAACCACCATATCAAAGCGCTGGACGGGATGGCGGCCCAACAACTTCGATCATGAGTTAACTCCCCCTACCGGAAGAATCAAACTGACCCACTACCAGCGGATCGCGAGAAACGCCCCCGCGAGCGCGATGTTGATTTCGATTGGCTACCCGATCAGATCCGAAGTAAATGTCTGGGCATGATCCGTCGGGCGTGATTCGGGAAGATCCGTGGCGCGCCAGGCGCGGACCTGGTGTCCGGGCCGAGGGCCTAGACAAGCGACATCCAGCGCGGTTTGCTGAACCAGATCGCCGGGCTCCGGGGAAGATGCATCACACCATGTCCGCGGATGCACAGCAGTTCCGTGCCGTTCCACTCCAGCAGGATTCGTGAGCCGCTTCCCATCCGCACCGGCTTGTCCAGGATCCGCAGACAGACCGGACAGCGGCGTCGTTGATCCATCATCGCCCAACGGATCGCAAGAAACGCCCCCGCGAGCGCGATATTGATTTCGACTGGCGACCCGATCAGATCCGAGGCGCCAAAGGCCACGATCAGAAGCAGCAATGTGATCTTCGCAATGTAGAAGCATCCGCGCCGGAGCCAATTCCGATGTCGCGGATACTCTCCCAAAGCCGTGCCGCTGGTAAGAGCCACGACAGGCCCGAAGATGGCGCAGGATGGCAGCAGGCTGACCAACAGTGTGGCTCCCGATAATGGCTCTCGAGAGCCAAACAGAGCCTCGGATATTGCCAGCAGCGCCAGCAGGCCAAGCAGGGACAAGCAGCGGAGAGGCGATTCGAGCGGGTGCGGGCAGTAAATGTCAGGCGGCTCGGGAAAGCACGGCTGGTGCGCGATCATCAGCACCGACCCATAATGCCGCCCTATACCTGAATTTCTTCTCTTCCACAGCGCATCCCGCAACGATCCCAGGCAATACGACGTCAGCCGTCCGCCACCGTCTTCCTGCATCGCATACCAAAGCTCGGTCTGCCATTCCGCCCGCCACTCGGCGCGATCGCTCTCGCGCACGATTCTCGCTCCCGTCCAGAGAATTGCCAGATACAGTCGTGTCCTCATGCGGGCTCCACCTCCCGGTCCGGTACCAGGCGCGCCAGCAGCGGATAGCGCTTTTGTGAAGCTTCGAGCGTCGCTCTACCCGCGGCGGTCAGCTTGTAATACTTTCTCGGCGGCCGCTGTTCGGCGTCCGCGATCGACTGCTTTTCCCATTGCGACCGGATCAGCCCGTCGCGCTCCATCCGCCGCATGGCGGGATACACCGTCCCGCTTGGCAGCCCGGTGACCTCCATCAGGCTGAACCCATAAATATAGCCTGTGCTGACCGCCCGCAGAATCATCGCCGCGGTGTGTGAGAGTTTAGCTTCTGCCGCCATACAGCGGAGTATAGCTATGTAGCAGACTACTTGACAATCTCAATATAGTTTGCTACATAGGTAGGGCCATGCTCGAACTGCGCAATGTGTCGAAGTACTTCCTCGGGATTCCGGCGGTCACAGAGGTCAGCTTCCGAGCGCGCCCCGGCGAAATTACAGGCTATCTTGGACCCAACGGCTCCGGCAAATCCACCACCATGAAGATGATCATCGGTCTCATGGCGATGAGCTCCGGCGACATTTTCTTTAACGGTGAGCCTATTCAGCGCGATCTGATCGCGTGGAAGCAGCGCCTCGGCTACGTGCCCGAGGAGCCCTACCTTTATTCGCACCTCAGCGGGCAGGAATACCTCGTGATGGTCGGCCAGTTGCGCGATCTGCCGGCGCAGCCCACGGCCCGCCGCATCGGCGGCCTCTTGCGTCTGTTCTCCCTCGACCGCGACCGACACGCCCCCATCTCTTCCTACTCGAAGGGTATGCGCCAGAAAATCCTCCTCTCGGCCGCGCTCCTGCACAATCCGGAGGTGATCCTACTCGACGAACCGTTCTCCGGCCTCGACGTCGGCACTGGGCTCGTGCTGCGCAGCCTCATTCAGGAACTGGCCGCCCGCGGCAAAGTCATACTTTTCAGCTCGCACGAACTCGAAACGGTGGAGCGCGTCTGCTCCCACGTCGTCATCCTGCATCGCGGCCGCATCGTGGCCGACGACTCCATCGAACGGCTGCGGACGCTCATGTCCGTTCCCACGCTCGAAGGCATCTTCTCCCAACTGGCGGTCGAGCAGGACACCGCAGCCATCTCGCGCGAGATCGCCGATCTTATCCAGGCTGAAGTATGACGAAGCGGCAGTTCCGCACCCTCTATCGCGAATTCCTCTTCCGGCTGGTTGACCTCGAACTCCTTTCGCCCGATGCGCAGGGCGATGCCGGCAAACTTCTCGCCCGGATCGCAAGCCTGCTCGGGTTCTTCACCCTTTATCTGGGTCTGGGCGGCCTGATGTTCGACGGCAGAAACATGACCGCCGCGGCTTTCCAGATCGCCAGCTGGGGGATCGAGCACTTTCTCATCTCGACCTCCATGCTCATCGTTGGGCTCTTCGCTGTGTTTAGCTGGGATTCCACATTCCCCGATCTCCGCGATGTGCTCGTCCTGGCGCCGCTGCCCGTCCGCCCGCGTACGTTCTTCCTGGCCAAAATCGCCGCCGTCGGCACCGGCTTGGGTCTCGCCATCGGCGTTTTCAATGCCGGCCCGGGCCTCACATTTCCGATGTCGCTCGGTTCCCCCAACCCGGGCATCCTTGACATGTTGCTGCCCTTCGCGCACCAGACGTTCTTCGCCTACTGGGCCACCATGGCGGCTGCCGGGAGTTTTCTTTTCTGTTGCGTCCTGAGCATTCAAGGCCTGGCTGCTCTGCTGCCGCGCCGCATCTTCCTCCGCCTTTCCGCGCTTCTGCAGTTAGCCGCTTTCTGCGCATTCACGACCACCTATTTCCTCGAACCCTCCCTGACCACTCCGGCCGCACTGGCAGCACAAGAGAGCCAGCGCTTCCTCAACTGGCTGCCGGATTATTGGTTCCTCGGCCTCTTCCAGCAACTTAACGGAACTCTCACGCCGGAAACCGCACGGCTGGCCCACCGCGCATGGATGGGCCTGGCCGCCGCCGCAGTGGTAACGGGCGCGGCGTACGCCATGTGTTACGTTCACACGCTTCGCAAGATGGTTGAAGAACCCGACATCGTTCCGGGCGCGCGCCGTTTCGACTGGTCTCCGCAATTTGGAACCGCGATGCGCACTGCCATCGTGCAATTCAGTATCCGAGCCCTCACCCGCAGCCGCCACCATCGCATCATTCTGGCGTTTTATGTAGGAATCGGGTTCGCTCTCACGATCCTGCTTTCGAGATGGAGGCCGGCGGGCGGCCATTCGCAGGCTCCGCCGGCGCCGGCGAATTTCCTACCGATCATTTCCGACATCATGATCCTCTTGTTCTGGGTAGTGGGAACGCGGATTCTCTTCACCCTGCCGCTCGATCTGCGCGCCAACTGGATCTTCCGCATCATGCCGGTTCGCGGCGGCCCGGCATCGGTATCGGCCGCCCGTTTCTCGCTCTACTTACTGGCCTGGCTACCAGTCTGGACAGGCTCGGCCGCATGGTTTCTCTCCAATTGGCCGTGGCGCATGGCTGTGGCGCATCTGGCCGCGTTCGGCCTGATGGGAGCCCTTTTGGCGGAGTTGTGTTTATACAAGTTCCAGAAGATCCCCTTCACCTGTTCCTGGTTGCCGGGGAAATCGAATATCCTTTTTGCGTTTGGCGGCTTTTCTCTTCTGCTGTTGCTGCTCCTGATCAAAGGCGCTGGCTTTGAACTGAGCGCGCTCCATCATCCGCGCCAGTACCTCGCGATGACCGGAACTCTCTTTGCCGCAACCGTGGCCACCCGATGGCACTCGGCTCGCTGGGACTCAGGCGACGAGCCCGTCGTTCAATTCGAAGAAGAGGCGCCGACGGTACTGCAGGGCCTCGGTCTCTTCCGCGACGGCGTCTTGCCCCCGGCATCTATTGAACCGCGACCGTAGCCGATGGATTCACTCCTGGGCGCTCCGCACCACGCGTGAGAAATAGCACAATCAACGGTACTTTCGGGACTGAACCCATTACCGTCCATTCTTGAAGACGGACTCTCACCATGACATACTCTCCTGGAACAGCCGGTTTCGAGGCCGTATGAAGCCCCGGTTGCCGGCACGAGGTGGCTCGTCTCGTGGCTACGATTGCGCCAGCGCGCCTGGCACCGATGAACGGTCGATGGGTGATGATCGCGCTGCTGCTTGCCGGAGGGCCTGTACGAGTCGAGGCCCAATCAACCCATGGCCGGATTCGGATTTCCGTTAACGTCCAAGCTGCGTATCGCGTCGAGGCAAGAGGGGAAGGGTATTCCTCAATCGACCAGGGCATTATGGGGAAGGGCAGCCTGCGAGTGGCAGTCCGTCCCGGGCCAGTAGCGGTTCGCGTTGTGAAGGCGAGCAGTGACAGCAAGACATACAGGCTCATCTTACGTGGAGGCAACGAGGACCTGAGGATCATCCCGGATCTCCCCTACGAAGCCACGATTACCACGGAAATTCCGGAGTCGCAGTCTGCCCCATCTGTTCCTTTGTACTTGTACGTGGTTCCAGACTGAGCTTCCCAGGCAGAATACCCAGCCCGATAGGTTTTATTCGACAGCGCGAGCAGCGGCGACGAATCAAGGTCCCGATCAATAAGAAGAAGAAGGGCGGCTCAAATCGAACCGATCATGAGGAATAGTGAGTCGGGAGACTTCGCCGTGCCGGCAGAAACTTGCAGAGCTTGTGGGCCGGGGCCGAGACTGGACGGAACGGCGATGCGGACAAGATACAAGCCGGGCGAGATCAGGCCCGCGAAGAGGACCGTGGCGGGCGTGCCCCCGATGGCCGCGGTGACGGCCGCAGCCACCGGCGCGGCGCCGGAGAACACGCGGTCCGTTACGAACTGTGTGGGATCCTGGGTGGCGCCGAGCCCGATCATGTAAAGGTCGAGTGTGTCGCCGGGCAGGGCAGCGCGGGATACCCGCGGGTCTACCGCGGAGTTCCCGATCAGCGTGGCCGTTCCAGCGAGCGCGGCCGTGACGAAGAGTTTCGTGCCGATCGGGTCAGGCAGCGCGTAAACCGCGGGGAGCGTGCCGGTCGCGGTGATGGTGAAAGGAGCGCTACTCAAGCCGTTCGCGGTGACGACGACCTGCACGGAGCCGGCCTGAATGGCGGCCGGCACGAGCGCGTCGATCAATGTCGAGCTGACGTACAGGAGCGCGGCGGGCGAGCCGTTGAACGTGACGGTGACGTTGTCGAGCGACATGGGAAGCTGTGCTCCGGTGAGATTCCAGGTTTCGGCAGCGCCGCCGGCGAGATTAGTCCCCCAGATGCTGACCCACGCACCGGGCGCGAGCCCCGAGGCGTAATTCCATGCGTCGGAGATGGTCACGACGGCGGGCGCGGGAGGCGTCACGAGCACGGAAAACGTGGTGGCTCCGGAAGAAGGAACGCTGTTGGGGTCGTTCGCGACCGCTGCGATCCGATAGGACGGCGTGCTGGTGATTCCGGGACCGGCCACGTCCGAGCACGAGCGAATGTCGGTGGCGGATGGTGCGATATGGATCTTCTGCGATCCCACGGCGCCCTGCAATGAGACGAAACCGGGGCCGATCGCCAGAGAGACCGGCAGCGGCTTGCCCGAGGAATCGAGAACGGCGATTGGCACGTCCACCGAACTCCCCGCCGGCACGGTGATATCGGACAGGACAGGCATTTTCGGGGGCTGCCCGGCCGGCGTTGCCTTGGTAACCCAAAGGCGGTTGAAATAGTGCGTCTGATCCTGCGGGGCGCTGGAATCATCGATTCGGAAATCGGTATTGGGCGTTTCCCGCTTCTCAAACAGGGCGTCAGGCAAACGGAAGCTCTGTAGTTTCCATTGGCCGGAATTTTGGGACGCCGCCGCCAGCGCGGTGGCCGTGAATGGGTTCGGCACGCCGTCGCATTCCAGCCGCCAGGGCGTGGTGGTGCTATCCAGATACTCTACCGTTACCCAGACGGGTGAAGGGCGCGTTGTGAGAAAGTTCTCGTCGGCGGCGAGATAGATGTAGTAACTCGGCCAGGTGTGATCGGGGTAGACGGCGTCATGGCCCGCAACGCGGGTGGGGAGCCACGCCGCGCCGCCGTTGTTTAACGGCGGATACAGGCCTGACAGATAGAGTTGTGAGCCCAAACTCGCCCACACCATGGAGGGCGAGGGCGCCGGCGGAGGCGTGGGGGAGGATTTCCACCGCGCCACATTGCGCGCGGTCTGGTCGATGTATCGCCGGCCGTACTCCTTGGTGGCCGAGATTCCTGTACCCTCGAACAACTCGTTCCAGTCCTCGATGAGGACGAGACGGGCGCCGTGCGCGACGACCTGGTCCCACTGCTGCTGGTAGAGATCGCCGCAGTTCCTGTCGATGACGATCGGCTTCTTCTCCATTGCGATCACGCCGTAATTGTCGTGGCCGGGGAGCACGCTGGCCACGTCGCCTGCGAACGTCGCGCGGTACGCGGTCGGCCAGCCGGCATAGGCCGCATCGGTATTGATGTTCAGCCAGCTTGGATGCCGGATGATGTAAGGCGTGGTTCCGAAGTCTGTCTGAAAATTCTGGTTGACGTAATCGAACGTGGTTTGATCGTACGCACTGACGAATCCCGCGCCATAGAGGACGATGATCGGTTTGCCGTCGATCATCGCCCAGAACTGCTTCGGGACGGTGGCGAAGAAGGTATGAATGACGCCGTAAAAGAAGCTCTCACCGGACGCTGTCGTCAGGTCCGGCTTCGTGCCCCCGTTGGCGACTGGCAACGACGAGATATCGAAAAACATGCCGATTGCGGGAGCATGCTGGCCCGCCTGAGCCATCGCCTGTTCCGCCAGAACCATGTTCTTGAGCCCCGGAACGGTCCAGAGCGGGCCGGTCCCGGGGACATCAGCCCAAAAGACGGGGAGAGCGACGTCGATGCCGCCAGCCGCCATGTCGCTCAGTTCGCGCTGGAAGAAGACGGGATTTTGAAATGTGAAGGTGCTGAGATACGAATCGGGAGGATGCAGAGTGACATTCTCGGTGGGAGAGACGTTGTAATGCCAGTTGTTGACGGCGTCGTACCAGTAGAAGAAGTAGGTCAGCGCGAGCTTGTCATGGCTCGTAAACGACTGGCAGAATGCCGCACTGGTGGCTAGCGCGACCAGAGGAAGCGCCCTCATCAGCTTCATACCTGGCTCCCGAATCCCGGTCATTATACCCCGCGCCGGGGTGGTCCGGAAGCCATTTTGAAGGGGGCCGAAGGGGGCCGCCACCATCGGGCAATGCCGTCAACCGCGCCGGAACGATTAGCTTCTTCATGCGTATATTGTTTGTATGCGACTTCCGGCCAATCTCCGTTTTGCCATCCGCACGCTCGCGAAGTCCCCCAGCTTCGCGCTCATTGCCATCGTTTCGCTCGCCCTGGGTATCGGGGCCAACAGTGCGATGTTCAGCTACGTCGATGCGGTGCTGCTTCGTCCGCTGCCCGTTCCGGATTCCGGTAGGATTGTCGAGGTCAACTCGACCGCGCCCGATACGAAACTGGGGCGCATGTCCTATCCCGATTACGTCGATCTGCGCGATTCCACGAAAACGCTCGAGGCTCTGGCCTGTTACGACTTCTTTCCCGCCGGAATCGCCACTCAGGGGAATCAGGTTCCGAAGTACAGCCTCGACGCCAGCGTCAGCGGGAATTTCTTCAGCGGATTGCGCATCCAGCCGGTGCTGGGGCGCGGGTTCCGCGCGGACGAAGACACGGTCGCGGGCCGGGATCTGGTGGCGGTTATCAGCTATCGCATGTGGGCCCGCGAGTATGCGCGCGACAGCGCGGTGCTGGGAAGAACGATTCGCGTGAACGGCGCCGAGTTCACCGTCATCGGTGTCGCACCGGAGAATTTCACCGGCCCGGAAGCGTTCGTGAATCCCGACATTTACATACCGATGCATGCGTACCAGCGGGCGGTTCCCGGCGCAAGCGCCGAGTATCTCACCTCGCGGAAGAACCGGAGCGCGGTTTTGTTAGGGCGCCTCAGACCGGGCGTGAGCGAGACCGCAGCGCAGTCCGAACTGCGGACCTTTGCACGCGGCCTGGCGACGCAATATCCGGAGACGAACCGCGATCGGACGGTCACGGTGCTGGGCTACGTCCGCGCGCGCTTCGAGAATTCTCCGACCGATGCCGCATTGTCGCTCACCCTGCTGGGAATCACCGGATTGGTCCTGCTGATCGCCTGCGCCAACGTCGCGAACCTGTCGATCGGACGCGGGACGGCTCGTGCGAAGGAAATCGCGATTCGCATGGCGATCGGCGCCTCACGAGCCGCAGTGATCCGGCAGCTTCTCACCGAAAGCCTTCTGTTGGCGGTAGCGGGGGGGCTTGCGGGGATCGGGGTCGCCTACCTGGGCGTGAGTTTCCTGGCGGCCATTCCCATCCCGTCCGATTTTCCGCTCTCCCTGGGCATGGAGATGGACACGCGGCTGCTCGGGTTCAGCCTGGTTGTTTCGCTGGCGACGGGCGTCGCTTTCGGACTGGCGCCGGCATTGCGCGCCACACGGGGCGATCTGGCATCGCGCATCAAAGCCGGGGACAGTGGCCCGGCGCGGACTCCGGTCCTGCGGGGGCTGGCGACCGGCCGAAACGTGCTGGTTACCGCTCAGCTTGCATTATCGGCCGTGCTCCTGGTGATGTCGGCGAACTGCATCCGCGGATTTCAGGCCGCATGGCGCATCGATCCAGGCTTCCGCGTGGATCACACCCTGTTCTTCTCCCTTGACCCGGGCATCGAGCGGTACGACGAAGCCAAGACGCGCGACTTCTTCAAGAACCTGACCGGCCGGCTGCGCGAGAGCGGCGGCGTGAGTGCGGTATCAATGTCCTCCTCGATTCCTTTCAGCACCGGCCAGAGCAGGCGCAAGTACTTCGCGGAAGGCGCGCAGCCGCGGACATCCGGGGATGCGCCGCGGGCGTTCTCGTATAGGGTCGATGATCACTTCTTTCCACTGATGGAGACGAAGATTCTTCGCGGGCGCGGCTTCGATTCGCGCGATACGGCCAAATCCCCGCGAGTGGCTGTGATCAATGAACTTCTGGCCAACAAGTTGTTCGGGAGGAATGATCCGCTGGGCCGGCGTGTTCGCCTGGACTCAGCGGATGGTCCCGAACTGCAAGTCATAGGCCTCGCGAAACAGGGAATTTACACCTACTGGGCAGAGCCGGCGACGGAAGCGGTATGGACGCCGTTTTCCCAGGACTACAGCTCACAGATGTATGTGGAGATGCGAACGGCGGCCGATCCTGCCGGATTCGCGGCGGCCGTACGCGAACAGGTTCGGGCACTCGATCCGGACATGCCGATCTTCCGGATCAGCACCATGGCGGCATTCTTCCACGATCGCGCGATGTTGGGACCCAGGCTGATCGCGCAGATCGTGACAGCCACCGGCGCGATGGGATTGTTGATGGCGGTGATCGGGCTGTACGGAGTGGTCTCTTACGCCGTAAGCCGGCGGACACGCGAAATCGGAATCCGGGTGGCGATCGGCGCGACGCCGGCTAGTGTCATACGCATGGTGCTGAATCAGGGCGCCGTTTTTACGGCCATCGGTCTGGCGATTGGACTGGCGCTGGCGATTCCCATTGCGCGCAGCGTCGTTCCCGGCTTTGTGGTCGGGACCGATCCGTTGGGGGCAGTCGTTTTACTCGGGGTTCCCGCGATTCTGGCCGCGGCCGTGTTGGCCGCGTGCTGGATCCCCGCTCAGCGGGCCGCCAAGGTGGATCCGACGCGGGCGCTCCGGCAGGAATAGCTCCAGGAGGCCAACCCTACTCTTCGCGCAAAATCTCCAGCGGCTTGCGCCCCAGAATCCGAAAGCTCGCCAGCCAGCCGGCCGCGGCCGATACCAGGGCGCCGATGGCCACGGTCAGAGTGTGGGCCGCCAGGTCGGGGTGGAACTCGATCTCCAGCAGGCGCTTCAGCACCAAGCCCGCGAAGGCCGCAGCGAGCAGGCTGCCCATCAGGCCGGCCACCGCGCCCAGCGCCAGAAATTCCACGGAAAAGATCCAGGCGATGCGGCGGCGGGTGGCGCCGAGCGTCTTGAGTGTGACTACCTCGCGCATGCGCCGGAAGCGCGTACCGGCCACGCTGGAGGCGACCATGACGGCGCCGGCCAGTATGGTGAAAGCGGAAATAAACCGGATCACCAGGGCGATGCGCTGCACCACCTCTTCCACGATTTGCATTACATCCGCCACGTTGACCACAGTGACCGTGGGGAAGCGTTGGTAGACCGTGCGCTGCAGGGCGGGGACGTCAGCGGGACGCACGCGGGCGCTGCCGTAATACACCGCGGGCAGGCCATCCAGCTTGCCTCCATTGAAGATGAACTCGAAGCGGGCCGTCATGCGGATGGATTCGGTGCGCTGGATGCAGGCCACGCGCGTGCGGATCGCCCGGCTCCAGATGTTCCATTCCAGGGTGGAGCCGGGCTTGAGGTTCAGAATGCGCGCCGCCTCTTCATTCGCACAGACCTGTGGTTCCTGGTCACCGGGCTTCCACCAGGCGCCGCTCAAGATTACGGTCTCGGCCGGCATGGCGTCCATCGAGGTGACGGACCGCGTGCGCACGAAGCGGCGGGCGAAATCGCGGAGGGCCAGTCTTTCGACGGGCAGGCCATCCACCGAGGTGATGCGGGCGGCCACCGCGAAGGCCACGTCGGGCGCCGCTCTGACTCCAGGCTGGGACTGGATGAGGTCGGCGACAGCCTGGCGCTGCGGCCCCGGAATGTCCAGCAGGAAGACGTTCGGCATGCCAGGCGGTGTGCTGCCGCGAATCTGGCTGACCAGCGCATTCTGTACCAGATAAACCGTCAGTGTAAACATGACGCCGACGCCCAACGCGACGACGGCGGCCTGCGCCTGGTTGCCGGGCCGGTACAGGTTGGCGATACCGTGGCGCACCGCACCCGGAAGCCGGCTGCCCGCGCGGCGCAGGAACGCACGGAAGGCGCCGAGCGCCATCCATCCGGCCAGGGTGAGCAGCGCCAAGCCGATGGCCAACGCGGCGCTGAAGTAGGCCCCGGTACGGATGGCGTCGCGGAGGCCGCCTTCGGTGAGAGTGGCGGCTACCACGCCTGCGCCCGCCAAGATCGCGGCGCGGGTGGAGAGCGCCAGCAAAGCATCCCGAAACACAGGCCGGGAGGCCCGTGGCATGTCCCGCCGGAAAATTTCCGCCGGTTTGATTTCGCGGATGGCCAGCAAGGGCGGCAGGGTGAACAACAACGTCACCAGGCAGGCGATGGCGATGCCTTGCAGGGCGGGCCATGCGTCCCAGGTGGCGGTGGCGTCGATCTGGAAATATTTGGCGATCATGCCCGGAAACGCGGCGGCGACGCCGACCCCGAAGGTCACGCCGATGAGTCCGCCGCCAAGGCCGAGCATGAGCGTCTGCGCGGTGTAGATGCGGATCACCTGCGCCGAGCGGGCGCCGATGCATTTCATTACGGCGATGGAGTCGAGTTTCTGCTGCAGGTGGCCGTGCATGGCGCTGGCGACTCCCATGGCGCCGATCACCAACGCGATGAGCCCGATCAGGCTCAGGAACGTGGTGGAGCGGTCCAGGCCGCGGGTGATGATGGGGTGGGTTTCGCGGTAATCGGCGATGGTGGCTTCGGGGAAGACCTTCTTCAGGACGGTGCGCACCTGGTCCACGCCGGGCGCGCCGGTGGCGGGCAGCTTGAAAAGAAAACGCTCGGCGGCGCGGCTGCCGATACTAATTAAGCCGGTGCGCTCCAGGCCATCGCGCGAGATCATCACGCGCGGGCCCACGTTGAGGCTGCCGGTCATGCGGTCGGGCTCAGCCGCCACCACGCCCGCGATGCGGAAGTCCTGGCCGCCGATGCGCAGAGTGTCTCCGGTGCGGACCTTGAGGCGCATCAGCAGGTCGTCGGAGACGACGACGGAATGCGCGTCCAGCGCCTGGGGTAGTGAAGCCGGCGGGTCCAGACGCACGGCGCCGTAATACGGATAAGCGCGCGGGTCGACCGCTTTGACGGAGATCAGCAGCGGATCGGGAGTGGCCTCCGAAGACGCCATGGTTACGGTTTCGGTGATCCAGGTGCGCTGGACTCCGCGCGCGCGCAGATCGTTGAGCGTGGCATCCTGCTCCGGGGTGGGCATGGCGAAGATGCGCGCCGAAAGGTCTCCCGCCATCAGGGTTCGCGCCTGGCTCAGCAGCATGCGCCGGAACGTGCGGCTGAAACTGCGCACGCCGGTAAGGGAGCCGACCCCGACCGCCACGGCGAGAATGACGAAGAGGAACTTGGCCCGCGAGGCGCGCATTTCGCGCCAGGCGATGCGGATGGCGGAGGACCAGGGGAGTGGCGCCGGGGTCATGGACGGGCTCACGGGTTGACGACGAGACCATCGCGCATCAGGATGCGGCGGTCGGCGCTTTCGGCCAGAGATTGTTCGTGCGTCACCAGCACCATGGTGGTGCCTTCTTCGCGGTTGAGGTCGAGCAGAAGGTCGAGCACGGCGCGTCCGGTGGCCGAATCGAGATTGCCGGTGGGTTCGTCGGCCAGCAGGATGGGCGGGCGGAGGGCGAAGGCGCGGGCCAGGGCCACGCGCTGTTGCTCGCCGCCCGAGAGTTGGACGGGGTAGTGGTCGAATCGTCCGGTCAGGCCGACGCGGTCCAACAGTTCGCGGGCGCGCTCGCGCCCTCCGGAATCGCGCCCGGCCAGTTCCATGGGCAGCAGCACATTTTCTTCGGCGGTGAGGGTGGGGATGAGATGGTAGGACTGAAAAACGAAGCCAATCTTGCGGCCGCGCAGCACGGCCATGTCGTCTTCGTTGAGGTGCGTGATGTCTTCGCCATCCAGAAGCACCTGGCCGCTGGTGGGCGAGTCGAGACCGGCAAGCAGACCCAGGAGCGTGCTCTTGCCGCTGCCCGAAGGACCCATAACGGCGGCGAATTGGCCCTTCGGGATTTCCAGATCGATTCCCCTGAGGATTTCCACGCGGTGGGTGCCGGTGTCAATGGATTTGGTGAGCGCGCGAACCTGAATCAACCTATATTATGGCATTCAGATGAGACCGATTTGGCCGATCGCACTGGTGACCATGCTGGCAGGCTGCCGCCAGCCAGAACCGCCGTCGCAGCCCGCGCCGCGGGCGGAAACGCAGGCCGCGCCGGCGCCCGGCCCGGCTCCGCCCGCCGACAGCCGGCCCGTGATTGCCTGCTTCGGTGACAGCATCACCGCGGGCTTCGGGCTGGATGCGGGCCAGAGCTTTCCCGACCTGCTACAGCAGGACCTGGACCGCCGCGGCTACCATTATCGCGTTGCCAATCTCGGCGTCAGCGGCGACACGACGCAGGATGGCTTAGCGCGGTTGCCCATGCTCCTGGCGGAAAAGCCGGCGATCGTTCTGCTGGAACTCGGCGGCAACGATGGCCTGCGCGGCCTGCCGGTCTCAGTGACGCAGAGCAACCTGGAGCAGATGATCCAGGCGGTCCGGCAAACCGGCGGACGCGTGATTCTGGCCGGCATGACCCTGCCGCCTAACTACGGGCCGGACTACATTCGCCAGTTCGAGGCGGTGTACCGGGATTTGGCTGCGAAATACAAGCTGACGCTGATTCCGTTTCTGCTGGAGGGAGTCGGCGGCAACCCCAGTCTCATGCAAAGGGACGGGTTGCATCCCAACGCCGAGGGCGCGAAGCGGGTCGAAGCGACGGCGAGGAAAGCGATCGAGCCATTCGTAAGGTAAGCCTCTGGTCCGCCTTCAGACTCTGATCCGGTTCGTGTCCGCCAACAAATGAACGACCTTGTCCAAAAGCGCTTTGGGCGTGAAGGGCTTGGCGAGAAAAAGGGTATCCTCATTCAGGATATGCGCAACATTGACAGAGTCGGCAGTGTGGCCCGACATCAAGACCGTTCTCAGCCCGGGGTGCACTACCACTAGTTTCTCGCGTAATTCGAGCCCGTTCATCCGGGGCATCGTCACATCGCTAATCAATAAGTCGATGCGCTTCTTGAATGACTGAGCCGTCAGCAACCCCTCTTCGCCGTTGTGCGCCTGCAGAACATCATAGCCGCCCGCGGTAAGTGTCTTGGCGAGCAGCCGATTTATGGCCTCGTCGTCCTCCACCAGCAAGATCGCCGCCCGCGATCCCAAGGCAACAGGTTCCATCCGCGCGGGCTGATGGGCGCTTTCCGCGGGAGGTTCGACCCGCGGTAAGTACACCTCGAACGCCGTGCCCCTGCCGACGGCGCTCTGTACCCGAACCCTGCCGTTGCTTTGGGTAATGATGCCGTAGACGGTTGCCAATCCAAGGCCGGTGCCCTTTCCCCGTTCTTTGGTGGTGAAGAAAGGCTCAAAGATCCGGGTGCAAGTCTGCGCATCCATTCCGACACCATCGTCGCTTACCGCGAGCACGACATAGGTACCTCTAAGTGGTTGGCCGCACCAGCACGACCTCTCTCCATGGAGGTTCACGTTGGCGGTTTCGACGGCAATGATTCCGCCCCGCGGCATGGCGTCGCGAGCATTGAGAACCAGGTTCATAATGACCTGCTCGATCTGGGAGGGCTCGGCTTCCACCCATCCCAGCCCAGGCTCCAGAACGGTTTCGAACTGATACTGCTCCCCGACGAGACGCTTCAATAAATGGCTCATGTCGGCGGCGATGGTGTTCAGATTCAGCTTCCGCGGCCGAAGGGTCTGCTTGCGGCTGAAAGTCAGAAGCTGACGAGTTACGGAGGCGGCGGTATCCCCGGCTTTCTTAATCTCCTTAAGATACTCCATCGCCGGATGGTCCTCGCTGAAAGAGCTCCGCAGCGTTTCAGCGGACCACAGTATTGGCACCAGCAGGTTGTTGAAGTCGTGCGCCACGCCCCCGGCAAGACGGCCCACTGCCTCCATCTTCATGGTCTGCCGGAGTTGCTCCTCGACCGTCTGGCGCCTGGCGAGGTCCCGGTGGATGAGAAGGTACGCTACGACAGCGGCGCATATGGTCAAAAAGCCCAACAAACTGACGGCGAAGATTTCACTTCGGGCCGTCTCACTCCGGTCCTCCAGTTCCTCCGCAAGCAACGCACCTTCCATCTGCTGCATATCGGCGACGACCTTGCGAATCTCACCGGTCAGATGAGCGTCCTCCTCCAGCCTATCGGCGGACAACTGGTTGGGGCCTTCAGGCCGCTCCGAGGGAAGTTCCGCTTTCGCCGCGGCGACCTTCTTCCGGACGAGCGACTCCAGCAAAGCGAGGCGCTCGCGCTGGGCGGGCTCGGACGCAATCATGGTTCGCAGGCTTTGCGTTTCCCTGGCGAGAGCGGCGATCATCTCGAGGTGGGTGTTGTGGAAGCGCTCGGCCTCGACCAGCTTTGTGTGCGGACTGTGGCACACTCCACAAGCCGGCTGCCGGGCGCGCCGCGCACGAAGATTATGCATGGCCACCCCAGCCATGACCCACGAGAGGCGCGAGCGCTCGATGTTGTCCAGCGCTGTGCTCGTGCCTTCCAGGTTGGTGATGGCATCGTTGGTGCGGGTAACGAGACGATTGGTGTCAAGGAGTTTGGCGGTGCTCCGATACGAGAGCACGACGGCGCCAAGCGAAAAGGCCAACGCGATGGCGAAGCCGATCCAGATCCTAGTCTTTAACCCGGCCTGCATGAGGGATACTCCAAGACGCTAAGTGATTAAAGGATGGCTCAAACTCACCCCAACCGCCCCCTTCAAAACACCCTATCGCATCCGAAGGTCTGATTAAATTATCAGGCCAAAAAAGCAACGATGTCAATCTTAAAATGAGTAGAATCAAGAAAAGTACCGCCTTAAGGCGTGATTTCGGATGCGAATGCGGCTCAAGCGCACACTTTGCGAAAATTCCGAAATCATAAGTGAGATAATTCTGAAACAGCACCTACAAATTTAGATAAGCTCGAATTCAGTCCGCCCTTGGCCGCCATGCCCAACCGGCGTTAGCTGAGCCGGTAACCGATTTGGGAGGAAGCCGGTAACCGGGTAAACCACGCCGCCGAGTCTCCTTTCCAGGGCCCTGGGCATACAATGTGTCTAAGGTCTCGCATGGCGATCACCCAAATCCAGGGGTCCAAACCGGGTTTGCTCCGGCAGATCGGGTTTTTCAGCGGCACGGCGCTGGTGATTTCGAACATGGTCGGCATGACCATCTTTGGCGCCACCGGCCTGATGGCGGGGCAATTAGGCAGCGCCCGATTGATCCTGGCCTGTTGGGCCGTGGGCGCCCTCATCGCCATTGCCGGCGCGCTGAGCTACTCCGAGCTAGGCATAAATTTCCCCAGCTCCGGCGGCGAGTACGTTTATCTGACCCACGCCTTTGGCCCCGAGTGGGGATTCATGACGGGTTGGGTCTCCTTCTTCGCCGGCTTTTCGGCGCCGATCGCCGCGGCCGCACTGGCCTTCTCCGACTACCTCGGCTATTTCTTCCCGAGCCTGAAACAGGTGAACGCGACGCTGGTGGTGGGGTCGGGCGCCCTCTCCCTGCGGCTGGGGAATGGACAACTGGTGGCGTCGTCTTTGATCGCCGCATGCACCATCCTCAACTGTTTCGGAGTGGGCCGCTCGGCCAAGGTGCAGAATGTGCTTACGTCCACCAAGTTGCTGGTAATCGCCGGCTTCGTGGTGTTGGGCTTCGCCTTCGGCACCGGCAGTTGGAGCCATTTTGCGGAGCCGGCCGCGCGCACCTCAACACTCGGCCTGCCGGCGCAATTCGTGGTGACGTTGCTGTGGGTGATCGTGGGGTATAGCGGTTGGAACGCCGCCACCTATGTGGCCGAAGAAGTGCGGCGCCCCGAGCGCACCCTGCCCGCGGTGCTGGCGGCCGGCAGCTTGATCGTCACCGCCCTGTACCTGGGTCTGAACATGATCTTTATCTACGCCACGCCGCTCGACCGCATGAAAGACGTGATCGCTATAGGCTCGCTTTCGGCCTCGAATCTTTTCGGACCGCGGGTGGCCGGTGTATTCTCGGCTCTGATGGCGCTTTGCATCGTATCCACCGTAAACGCCGAAGTGATTATCGGCCCGCGCGTTTACTACGCGATGGCCAAAAACAAGGCATTCTTCAGGGCGGCCGCCAAGGTGGATCCGCGCTGGCACACGCCCGTGAACGCCATCCTCAGCCAAGGGCTTTGCGCCATGCTCATGACCCTGACGCCGTTTCCGAGTTTGCTGGTCTACATCGGCTTCAGCCTCACGCTGTTCACCGTGCTTTCGGTGGCGTCGTTGTTTCTCTTTCGCCGGCGGCGGCCCGGTTGGCAAAAGCTGCGAGCGCTCGAGGCCGCATGGCCGGCGATTCCGTTGTCCTACATCCTGGTGGGCGCCTGTATGATGGTCTACGGCGTGATCTGGCAGCCGCAAGCCTCGCTGACCGCGCTGGCGACGATGGGCGCGGGCGCCCTGGTTTACCGCTACGGAGCAGGGGTCCGGAAGCTGTGAAATCCGGTCCAGTTGCTTTTGCACCCCGAATAGTGATGTGATGCGATAACTCATGACTGTGACAGTTCCCAGCAGAACTTCCGCGGAGCGGCCCACCCGTACCCGGCATTTCGTGATTGTTTTTGCCGTTACCCTTGCGATCATCACCTACCTTGACCGGGTTTGCATGTCATTCGCCTCCACGGATGTGCAACGCGACCTCTCGCTCAGCGACAAGCAGATGGGATTCATCTTCTCCTCTTTCATTGCGGTATACGCGCTGTTCGAAATCCCGAGCGGATTCCTGGGCGATTGGATGGGACCGCGGCGCGTGCTGATGCGAATCGTGATCTGGTGGTCGTTTTTCACGGCCTTTATCGGCGCGACCTGGAACTTCGTCTCCCTGGCGGTCACACAGATGCTGTTCGGCATGGGCGAGGCCGGAGCGTTTCCGAATCTCACCAAGGCATTCACGACGTGGCTGCCGCCGCAGGAACGAACGCGGGCGCAGGGAATCATGTGGCTGAGCGCGCGCTGGGGCGGAGCCTTTACGCCGATGCTGGTGGCGCTGCTGCTGCGCCGCATGTCGTGGCGGCTGGCGTTCGTAACATTCGGCAGCGTCGGAGTCGTGTGGGCACTGCTGTTCTACCGCTGGTTTCGCGACAACCCGCGGGATCATCCGAAAGTAAATGCGGCGGAACTGGAGTTGCTGAGAGGCACCGAGGGGATGGCGGGCGGGCACGCACACGTGCCGTGGAGACGATTCGTCGCCTCGCGGCAGGTCTGGTTGCTGTGCGCCCAATACTTCTGCCTGTCTTATGGCTGGTACTTCTATATCACATGGCTGCCCAAGTATCTGCGCGCCGCGCGGCACGTGGAGGTGGGCACGAGCGCGGTGCTGGCGGGCCTGCCGCTGTTCCTGGGTGGCATTGGCTGCTTCGTGGGCGGCGCGATCGCGCGGCGCATGAATGTCTGGACCGGGAACACCTCCAAGACGCGGCGCACGCTGGCCTACATCGGATTCTCCGGCGCCTGCGCCTTCCTGCTGCTTTCCTCCTGGCTGGAGGATCCCTTGCTTGCCATGTTCTCGATGGGCCTTGCCAGTTTCTGCAACGACCTGGTGATGCCGGGCGCGTGGGGCGCCTGCATGGACGTGGGCGGCCGGTACGCCGGGACGCTTTCGGGCACGATGAACATGATGGGGAACATCGGCGGCGCGCTGTCGCCCTTCGTCATCGGCCTGATTCTGGACGCCACGCACAACTGGAACATCCCGTTTTATGTTTCCGCAGCCATATATTTCATGGGGGTGTTCTGTTGGATGGCGTTGGACCCGGTCACGCCGCTGGAGCAGGCAGAGCCTGCAAAACTGGCGCCGGTGTAGGGCGCCGGTTCCTCCAATGCAAGTCCGCGGTTCAGAAACTGTTTCGCGCTAGCGTGTCTCGCGGGCCGGTAGCGCGTCCGACATCCACGTGGAGAAATCGTGCTTCAGCTTGGTGTGCGAGTCGCTGTCGATGTACAGCATGTGGCCCGACGGATAGTAATCCCATGTGATGCGCTTGTGCATCTCCGGATGCAGGCCCATGTGGTTGAAGGTGTACTCCACGGCGTAATAGGGGGTGGCCAGATCGTAGTAACCCGCGGCGATCATGACTTTCATGTACGGGTTCCTCGTCATGGCGTTGCGCAGCATGGCGGTGGTGTCGCCGAAGCCGTTCTGCACGCCGTAGTCCCAGGGCTGGACGCCGCCGCTCGGGTAGTAGTACATGTCGGTCTTATAGTTCAGTTCGGTCCGCAAATAGTTGGTCAGGATCGCGGTAAACGGGGGCGTGATCAGAGTGCTCGAAGGGTCGCCTTCGCTGGTCTCGCTGACGTTGAGCGGCGCGGGCATGGTCAGGCGGCCATCGTACCGGCCGATGGCTTGGTGTTGGTCGCGCAGCAGTTGCCGGGTGAAGTGCTGCACGTCGAAACGCAGGTTGCTCTCGTCCAGATAATGCGCGTCGAGGCCGGTGAACCGGACCAGCTTGTCGATGGTTGCCTTGCGCTCCGCTGCGGAGAGCTGGTCGCCCTTCATGAGGGCCGCGGCGTAGTCGCCGGCCGCGAACGCCTCCGCGTCCTTAAGGAACGACTTCAGGTCCTTGCGCTGCAAATCCGCCGCCACCTTCTTGTGATACCAGGCATCGGCTGCATAGGTGGGCAATTCCAGTTCGTAGACCAGGTCGTCACTGCGGCTCCAGATGGTTTCCAGGTTGAGCGTCGTGCCGATCAGAACCACGCCGTTGAAGGCGATGCCGCGGTCGATCAGGTAGCCGGCCAGCCCGGCCGCGCGGAAGGTTCCATAACTTTCGCCGGCGATGAAGAGCGGCGAAAGCTCGCGGCTGTTGCGCATGATGTACATGCGCATGAACTCGCCCACGGATTGGATGTCGCCCTGCACGCCGTTCATGCGGCGCGCCACTTCGACGTTCTTGGCGCGGCTGTATCCCGTGCCCACCGGGTCGATGAACACCAGGTCGGTCTTGTCAAGCCAGGTGTCCTGGTTGTCCTTCATCTCGTAGGGCGGGGGAAGCATGCCGCCATTGGGCGCCAGCTTCGGACTGCGCGGGCCCATGCCGCCCATGTGCACCCACATCGACGCCGAGCCGGGGCCGCCGTTGAAACAGAAGGTCAGGGGGCGCTTGGACGCCTCGGCGCCATCGAGCGTGTAGGCCATGTAGAAGATGTGGGCTTCGGTTTCGCCGGTCGCGTCCTTCAGCGGCATTTGAGCCACCGTGGCCGTGTAGTTCAACTGCTTGCCATCGAGCGTGATGGTGTGCTTGGTGATGACAGGAGTCTCATCGATCTCGCCGCCGACGGCTGGTCCCGGGCCGGGCACGCCGCCGCGTCCTCCGCGGCCGCCGGGCGTTGGAGTCTGCGGGGCGGTGGCTGGTGTTGGGGCGGGGGCCGGAGTTTGCGGCTGGCCTCGTTGTGCCCGCATGGGCGGCGCCGCCGGCGCCAGCAGCAGGACCAGAAGCGGGATCGTCGCGTGCTTGTTGCACCTGAGCTGAGAGGGAAGCATCCGAATATTCTATCGCGGCCAATGCCCATGGTATTCTGGAACTTCCCAGGGACATGCCTATGCGCGAATACCGCTACACGACTACCCACGGGATCCAGGTCACCCGCACCGTCTCCAAGGCCAATTTCCAGAGAGGCTTAGCCCACCTGCTGCGCGATCTGGACCGCTACCGTGGAATCTACCTGTCTTCCGGATATGAGTTTCCCGGCAGGTACTCGCGCTGGGACATCGCCTCCACCTGCCCGCCGCTCGAGATCATCTCCTACGACCGCCGTATGGAGTTCCGGCCGCTCAACCAGCGGGGCCGGAAGATCGCCGAATTGTTTCACCCCATCCTGGCCGCGCACCCGCACTGGGAGGAGTTCGGGTGGGAGGGCTCCATCCTGGCGGGCCGGCTCAAGCCGCTGCCCGCGCTTTTCCCCGAGGAACAACGCAGCAAGCAGCCCTCCGCCTTTTCGATTCTTCGCCTGCTGATTGAAGAGTTTCGCGGCGCGGAGGATTCGCGGCTGGGGCTGGTGGGGGCTTTCGGTTACGATTTGCTGTTCCAGTTCGAGCCCATCCAAAAGAAGTTGCCGCGCAGCGGCCACAAAGACCTGCACCTGTTTCTCTGCGACGACATCTGGTTCATGGACCGCAAGAAGGAGCAGGTGGAACGCTACCGCTACGAGTTCGAGGGCGATTCGGTCTCTACCGCCGGCCTTGCGCGCGATGGCGCCGAGGTGGTTCCACCAGCCCCTCGCGAGCCAGGCCCCATCGTTTCCGACCACACGCCGGAAGAATACATGGCCAACGTGGACCGGGTGCGCGAAGGCATGCGGCGCGGCGATTATTACGAAGTGGTGCTGCGCCAGACGTTCAGCACGCCGTATGCGGGCAAGGCCTCCGAGCTGTTTGGCCGCGTGCAGCGCGCCAGCCCGAGCCCGTACGAGTTCCTGCTGCAATTCGGCGAAGAGCAGCTGGTAGGCGCGTCGCCCGAGATGTTCGTGCGGGTGGAAGGCCCCCGCGTGGAGACCTGCCCGATTTCGGGCACGGCGCAGAGGACCGGCGATCCGCTGCGCGACGCCGACAACATTCGTGAACTGCTGGTTTCGACCAAGGAGGAGTCGGAGCTGACCATGTGCACGGACGTGGACCGCAACGACAAGTCGCGGGTGTGCGATCCCGGCAGCGTGAAGGTGATCGGGCGAAGGCTGATCGAATCCTACGCCGGCGTCTTCCACACGGTGGACCACGTGGAAGGTTTCCTGCAAGAGGGCTTCGATTCGCTGGATGCGTTTCTGAGCCACATGTGGGCCGTTACGGTCATCGGCGCGCCCAAAAAGGCCGCGGCCCAGACCGTGGAGGCGTTGGAGAAGAACGCGCGCGGCTGGTACGGCGGCGCCATCGGCATGATCGCGCTCAACGGCGAAATCAACACCGGGATTCTCATCCGGACCACCTATCTGCGCAATGGCATCGCGTCCTACCCGGTGGGCGCGACGCTGCTCTACGATTCCGTGCCGGCGATGGAAGAACGCGAAACGCGTTTGAAGGCCACCGGGTTCTTCCGCACCCTGGGCGCGGCCGAGCCCGCGAAAGAAACCGCCTCCGTGGAGCGCGAACCGGCAGGGGCCGGGGCCAAACTGCTGCTGGTGGACAACGACGACTGCTTCATCCACACGTTGGCCAATTACGCCCGCCAGACGGGCGCCGGCGTGGTGACCTACCGCGCGGGCTTCCCCGCGGAATTGATCGGCCAGGTGGCGCCCAACCTGATTCTGATCTCGCCCGGACCGGGCCGGCCGGAGGATTTCGGGGTTCCGGATCTGGTCAAGACGGCGGTTCGCCTGGGCGTGCCGGTGTTTGGCGTTTGCCTGGGACTGCAGGGCATTGTGGAGGCCTTCGGCGGCGAACTGGGCGTGCTGGATTACCCCATGCATGGCAAGCCCTCGACCGTGCGGCATCGCGGGATCGGTGTGTTCGAAGGGTTGCCCGCGGAGTTTCAGGTGGGCCGCTATCACTCGCTGTTCGCCACGCGCGCCACGTTTCCGGCCTGCCTGGAGGTGACGGCGGAATCGGACGACGGCATAATCATGGGCGTGCGCCATCGCGAGTTGCCGATCGAGGCGGTGCAGTTTCATCCGGAATCGATCCTGACGGCGGAAGCTGGCCACGGGTTGAAGCTCATGGAGAACGCGATGAGATTGGCCAAGGGCGCGATGCGGGCAAGGTAGCTGTGGGGTGGCCTTTCAGGCCTATCGGGCCGCCGGCCGGCTTTCAGCCGGCGTTTGCCGATCACGAAGTCTCGCACCGGCACGAAGAACCGCCGGAAAGGCGTCCCCACATGGCCCCCAGGGCAACATTGACATAGGCGTCAAAATAAGGCCGTCGCCAAAGATGTCTCCGGTTCGGCGATCCAGGCTCGGAACCGTGTCTGGTGCCATCTCCTAGAAGGCCTTCGGGCCAACTACGCGGTCAAAGGAGAAGTCAGAGTCCATTGTCCGGATAGCGCGTTTATTGGGGGAATCCGAAAACCGCCCTTGAAATCTGATGCGATTATGCAATCACTCGGCGGCGACGGAAACAATCTGAAGCTTGTCCAAGTGGCGGTAGTCCTTGGGATTGTTCGTCACCAGCGGCGCCGAGAGCACGAGCGCCGTGGCGGCAATCCATGAGTCAGCCGAACTGATCGGGCGTCCCTTTCGCGTGCTCTCATTTCGAACGGCTGCCCACGTGGAGCACAACAGGGTATCCGAATGAAGGACTGAGAAGTCGGCGAGATAGGCTTCCAGCACAGCGCATTTGCGGGGTCCCCAGTTCGCGTCCAGTGCGCCCTGGCGCATCTCGGCCACAGTCATGAATGAAACAATCAATTCGGAACCGCGCACAGTGTTCACGTAGCGCGGCGCAAATTCGGGATGCCACTTGAAAATAAAGCTGGCGACGTCTGTATCAACGACGAGTCTTGTCGTTGCGGTCGGAGGAGAGGTCAATGTGGCGCTGCTCATAGATGCGGCGGACGAACTCTTCGGATTCCTCCTGCGGCCCTGGGTCGATGTGGCTCAACAGCCGATCCAACGTGAAGGCGTCGTTCCGGATTAGATTCGGTGGATCCTTGACGGGTTGTGGCGGCATGTAGTCCATCTCGATCACCATTCTAGCGCGGCTAGCCGATTCTGAGGGTGGAAGTCTAAACTAAGGAGGCCGTCGCCAAATGCCGAAATCCCGAAAGAAGAAACGGTCGTCGAAGCGAATCTTGGGGCTTCCGGACCTCGAACAGTCCAAAACGGTGGTACTGAACAGCCTGACGTCCAAAAGCGGCCAGCAGACCTACGATCGCGCCATTACGGATTTCGTGGACTGGTACTGCTCAGAGCCGCGCCTCGCCTTCAATCGCACTGTCGTCCTGCGAAACAGAATCCATCTCGAACAGAAGCAGTACGCACCGACAACAATCAACCTGTGCTTGGCGGCCGTCCGGCGCGTCGCGTACGAGGCCGCCGATTCCGGCCTGCCTCAGTCCGGAACTCGCGGCCGGGATCCGACGGGTCAAGGGAGTGCGAAGGATTGGGTCCGGGTGGGGAACTGGCTCACGGCCGAGCAGGGCAAACGACTTCTTGCCTGTGCGTACCGCGATTCCCTCCGGGGCAAGAGGAATTACGCGATCCTCGCCATGCTGATCGGATGCGGACTTCGCCGCGGCGAGTTGCTCGCGCTCCGCGTCGATGCGGTCCATTTGCGCGAAGAGCACTGGGTTGTCGCCGATCTTCTCGGCAAGGCCGGACACATCCGCACCGTGCCCATTCCAGCGTGGGTGAAGGATGCCACCGATGCATGGAAGGAAGCAAAGCGGCATCACGGAGGGCGCGCTCTTTCGATCGATCAACAAGGCTGGCCGGGTCTGGGGCAGCGGAATGACGCCCAAGGTAATTTGGGAAGTTGTGCGAGAGGCTGCGATGCGAGCAGGGATTGAGAAACTCGCCCCGCATGACCTTCGGCGTACTTGCGCAAGGTTGTGCCACCTCGCCGGCGGCGACCTGGATCAGAGTCAATTTTTGCTTGGGCATGTCTCCATCCAGACCACCGAACGTTACCTCGGATGCAAGCAGAAGCTCCGCGATGCAGTCGATGACCGGATGGGCATTGAGCCCGGCCGGAACTTATCGCCGAAACGGTGGGCACGGATGGCCCGCCCCTTGGCGACCACGGGAGCGCGGCGCCAACAACGACCGTCGCGATAACCGAGCGAAAGCGGCCGACGCTGCAGTGAAGATCGCCCCACGTACCGTGGTCGTATTATGCTCTCAGCCGATTGGCCGCCTTACGATCAACATTGCCTCTCCCCGGGGCCAGCCCACGGAATTCCAATGAACGTCGGGGATAAAACGCCATCTTAATCGGCTCTGTCCTGCACCGGTGGCATGTGCCCCAATTGAGTTAGCAGGCAGAGATTGTCCCACGTAATCCACAACTCGGCGATCTTCCCGCCGGTGATTCGAAACACGCCGCTGAAGTCCAGCTCGAAGCGTTTCCCGGATGGCGAAAGGGGTCCCCACTGTCCGGTTTGCGTGCCGGTATATGTGCAGTACAGCGCGACAAAGCCTCCTTCGGCGACGAGAAACCGCACCGTGGTCTGCCCGTCCGGCACGCCTGACCAGTCGTCTCGAACAAATCGCTTGAACTCGTTCAGGCTGCGAATCTGAATCCAGGGTGTCGCCTGGGAGTGGCGCACGAAATCCGGTGCTACCAGTTCGTCCAGCAAATCCAGGTTGCGCTCGTTCAAGGCATCGCCGAGCCGCCGTACGATCATCCTGTTTTCATTCTCCAGATCTCCCATGGCAACCATCTTATTGCGCCTGGGCAACCGGCTGGATCGCCGCGACGCCGAAACCCGGCCCTGGACCGGTGTAAGCCGCCTCCCATTTCAATTGCAAGCCCTCAAGTTTGCCGCCGCTTCCGAAGCCGACCGCCGAATAGGAGACTGTGTTAGTAAGCATGTCGTGCGGTCCTCCCCAGGTACCTTCCCATTGTCCCCCTGCTTCGGGAACGGTCCACACGAAATGACCCCAACAATGACCGTAGTAGTTGCCATCCAGATTGCAGTGGACAACGACGTTGACCTGGCCTCGAATCAATGCAGCGGCCGAGCCCGTGACCTCCTGGTATTGAGCAAGGGTGTTCCTGTACGAAATCAACACCTGCTTGGTTCCGGGACTGCATGGCGGGCCTTGCGGATTGTTGGTCGGCGCTCCGCCGACGCATACGATCGTTCCAGGAGTCACAACGTCTGTTAAGACCTCCTTCGCGGTGGCTACCAAGACCTTCGACGGGGCTTGGGCCAGCGCGCCCGCGGGTGCGAGTAGCAAAAGCAACGGTAAGATTCGATGTCGCATCTAGGTGTACCTCTGGTTCGAGCATGTCCGCGCAATGCGTTGGGAGCAAGCGACAGCCGCCGCCATCGGCTGGTTTGGCATGTCTTGTCATCTCCTGTCGTTCGGCTTATTATCGGTTTTGATGAAAGACCCCGCGGATGGGCCGGAGCGGCTCAACTCATGGAAGGAAATTGCGGCGCACCTCGGTGTCTCGGTCCGAACGGCGCAGCGTTGGTCGAAGAGGGAAGAGTTGCCGGCGCGGCGACACAGCCATGCCGCCCAAAGTTCCGTGTTCGCTTACGCGTCCGAGTTGGACTCCTGGTTGGCCAGCCGCCCGCACTTGCGAGAACCCGCGCCGGAGAACGCACCGGCGGCATCCATCGCGGTACTGCCGTTTGCCGACCTGAACCGGGACGAGGAAAATGAGATCTTTAGCGACGGGCTCACGGAGGAGCTGATCAACGCCCTCGCCCAGGTAGAGGGGCTCCACGTCGTCGCCCGCACCTCCACGTTCCACTTCAAGGGAAAGAGCGGCGACGCCCGCGCGATCGCCGCCCGCCTCGGTGTCCGCACGGTTCTCGAGGGCAGCGTGCGCCGGTCGGGGGATCGGCTGCGCATCATTGCTCAGCTGATCAATGCCGCCGACGGCTGCCACGTGTGGTCGCAGCGCTACGACCGGCAGATGCAGGAGGTCTTTGAGCTTCAGGAGGAAATTGCCCGTAGCATCGTTGCGGCGTTGCGAGGAAACCTGGCCGGCGGGAGGATCACTCGGTTCTATGGCGGCGACCTACAAGACTACACGTTATATCTCGAAGGCCGCCATCACTGGAACAAAAGAACGCGCCCAGGTATTTTGGCCGCAGTCGAATGCTTCGAGCGTGTCCTCGCGCGAGATCCCGGAATGGCGCTGGCCTGGGCCGGCTTGGCGGACTGCTATCTGATGGGCGAGCTCGTCGGCATGTCTACTGAAGAAACGCTCCGAAGAGGCCGGGCTGCCGCACAGAAGGCGTTGGAGATTGATGCCAAGTTGCCCGAAGCGCATACTTCGCTCGCCTTCGCATCGGCCTTATGCGAGTATGACTGGGCGGGCGCGGAAATGCGATTCCGCCGGGCGCTCGATTTGAGCCGCAACCACGCTAACGCGCATTTGCTGTACTCAGCGGTGGTTCTTGCACCCGCGGGGCGGCTCGACGAGGCCGTGGTACACCAGCAGCGAGCGTGTGAGCTCGATCCGCTTTCAGCGGTCATGACCACCGCGATGGGCGCTTGTTCGGTGATGTTGCGGCAGTTTGACGACGCCATTGCTGCGTGCAGGCGGGCGCTGGAGCTTGATCCCGGCTATCCGTGGGCGCACCGTTGGCTGGGCGAAACCTATCTTCTGAGAGGACTTTTCGAGGAGGCTGAGAAGGCGTTTTCGCAAATTGAGGCGCCCATGTTCGCAGCGGGATTCCTCTGTTATTGTTATGCCCATACCGGCCGCATCTCTCAGGCAAAGCAGTTGTTGCAACGCTTAGAGGGCATGAGGAGCCCGCAGTTATTGAATCTCGTATAATACAGTGACAAATTGGTCAAAAAGAAAGGCCGGCGTGATGGAGGAAGGAAAAGGGCAGTTTGGCCGTGTGACTGAGGCGACGCAAGCCGCGACGAAAGGCCTCGGTCGCTTCTTCG
>Ga0075030_100000371_pt1 | contig 38640 bp, 29 predicted proteins | sample LitLauG_LLR_2012_FD_71393 | JGI IMG/M metagenome (GOLD analysis project Ga0075030, IMG submission 71393) | Freshwater sediment microbial communities from Pennsylvania, USA - Little Laurel Run_MetaG_LLR_2012 | ecosystem: Environmental > Aquatic > Freshwater > Creek > Sediment | place: USA...
ATCCAGCGGGCTAAGGTCTCGGAAGAGGCTCTCCAATCCATTGGCGGCCGGATACGCACGGCGAAAAGTCCGCGAAGCCCCGGCCGCCGCAACGAATTTTCTTTCCAATCTCCGGGCACAAGTGTCTCTACCGGTCCCCGGCATCGCCGGCCGCCAGCGCTAGCGCCAATCCCGCACCGAACGCTGCATCTCCCGGGCAGCCCGCGCCATTTCCCGCCGGGCATCGCGCATCTCGCGCGAGATTTCCAGCCGTTCGCGACGGATCTCCCGTGCCGCTTCCGTGCGTGCCTGCCAGGCCTCCCGCCGCGCCGATGCCATTTCCCGGTGCAGCGCGGACCTGTCATACCGCGAGTTCCAATGCCAGCAACCGAAGGACGGCGAAAACAACAGCAACAGCAACACTCCAACCACCACGAACTTCATGCGCGTTGCTCCTTCGTTAGCTATATACGCCCGGCGAACGAAAAAGTTTGGAAGAAAAGAGTCATAATTTGCTTACTCGTACCGTAACGCTTGGATCGGGTCGATCCCGCTGGCCCGCCTCGCAGGTAGGAAGCCGGCACCGGCCGCCACCAGGGCCAGAATCCCCAGCGCTACCGCTGCGGTCCAAATATCGGTGGCCCGTACCCCGAATAGCTGCGAAGCGACGAAACGGCTCAGACCCCAGGCCGCGGGAACTCCCGCCGCCAACCCGATCGCCACCAGCAGGGCCGTCTCCCGCATCACCATCCACACCACCGCGCCCTGCGGCGCGCCCAGCGCCATGCGCAGGCCAATCTCCTTGGTCCGGCGGGCCACCACGAACGCCATCACACCGTAGAGCCCGATCGCCGCCAGCACCGTCGCCAGCACCCCGAAGGCCGCCGAGAGCATTGCGATCAGCCGCTCCGTGCTCAGCGTTTCGTCCAACCGCCGCTCCAGCGTCTTCATCTGGTAGATCGGCATCGCCGGGTCCAGCTCCGCGATCTTCCGGCGCAGCGCGGTGAACAGCGTAGTGGAGTCCACCGAAGCGCGCACGTAAAACGCGCTGGACCCGGGAAAATCATCCTGGTACTGCGACAGAAAAACCTGGCGGTGCACGCCCTCTCGCGGACCCTCGTAGAGCGAGTCTTCCACCACCCCGATGATCTCGATATCCAGCTTATTCCTGGGCCCGTCGCCAAAACCAATGTGCCGGCCCAGCGGATCCCTGTCGCCGAAGAAGTGCGTAGCAAACTTCCTGTTGACGATCGCCACGGTGGGCTTGCTCCCCGAATCCCGGTCGTCAAAATCGCGGCCCTCCACCAGGTGTATGCCCATGGTTTTCCAATACCCCGGCGACACGGCATTCATGAAGGCCTGCATGTCTTCTCCGTCCTTCGACTTGTGCCCCTCCACGCTCATGGTGGAGTCCCACTCGTCGCCGCTCAGCACCGCCACCGCCGTATACCCCGCCGAGGTCACGCCCGGCATCGTCCGGATGTTCTCCAGAGCTCGTCTATAGAAGGAGATCAGCCGTGAAATCGAGTACCCGCTGAGCGCCGGGTCCACCTGAAACGTAATCAGGTTGTCGATGTCGCGGAAGCCCGAATTCGTCTGCTTCAGATTCGCCAGCGTCTTCACGAACAGCCCCGAGCCCGCCAGCAGCAGAAACGAGAACGCCACCTGCGCCATCACCAGACCTTTGCGCAGTCTGACCGACCCGCCTCCGCCCGTCACCGCCCCCACCACATCCTTCAACGTGTTCCACAAGTCCACGCGCAGCGACTGCACGGCCGGCGCCAGGCCGAACAGCAGCCCGGTCAAAACGGCCAGGCCCGCGTTGAACGCGAGAATGCGGCCGTCCGGATCGGGCTTGAGCATCAGCGGGGCCCCGCCTTGCGGGATGAAACTCAACAGCGCGCGAATCATCCCCATCGCCAGGAACAACCCCGCCATGCCGCCAGCCAACGAGAGCAGCAGGCTTTCGATCAGCAGTTGCCGCAGCAGTTGCCACCGCGACGCCCCGATTGCCAGCCGCACCGCGACTTCCTTCTGTCGCGCGATGGCCCGGGCGATCAGCAGATTCGCCACGTTGAAGCACGCGATCAGCAGCACCAGCCCCACCATGCACATGAGTACGATCAACGCCGTGGAGTAGCTCTGCCTCAGTTCCGAAAAACCGTTGCCCGCCGCCACCACGTTCACCTTACGCGCCAGGAACCGGTCGCGGTTGTACGACGAGAGGTCTTTCAGCTCCTTCTGTTGGATCTCCTCGTTGAGAATCTGCGAAAACAGCACTTGCAGCGAAGCCTTGGCGGAATTCACCGTGAACCCCGGTTTCAGGCGGGCGAACGTCTGGATCCACTGGCTGCGGCGGTCGCCGATCTCGTCCCAACCCGGCGTCATCAGCGGCTTCATCTGGATGGGCACGCGGATCTGCGGCGACTGCGACGGATCGAGCCCCGTGAACCCCGGCGCGGAAACCCCAACGATCACCATGGGGTAGTTATTCACTTGGATTTTCTGACCCACCACCTGCGGGTCGGCCGCGAATCGCGTGACCCAGTATTGGTGGCTCAGCACGACCACCGGGTGGCCCTTGTAAACCTGGTCGTCCTCCGCGGAGGAGAACACGCGCCCGAGAGCCGGCCTCACGCCCAGTGCCTGGAAATAGTTCCCCGACACCAGTTCCGCGTCGATGCGCTCCGTCTGCCCGCCGAACCCGATGGAGAGTGGCGTGGAGAACTGGCAGAAGACGTACGAAAAGGCCTGCGCCTTCTGCTGGAAGTCCTGGTACATGGGATACGATGTTTTGCGGTCCCCGCGGTTGTTCCCCACGTGCGGGCCGTTGGGCCAGATCATGACGAGTTCCTCCGGCCGGCTGACCGGCAGCAGGCGCAGCATCAACTGGTCCATCAGGGTGAAAATCGCTGTATTGGCGCCGATCCCCAGCGCCAGCGAAGCCACCGCAACTAAAGCAAACAGCGGGCTGCGGCGGAGATTGCGCAGCGCGAACCGGAGGTCGGACAGAATTCGGCTCATGGTTTTGGACAGCTCCCTCCCTCCTTGTTACGCAGCAGTCGGGAAAAAGTTTGCAGAATCGCGGAAATGTTCGAAAAGGCTGAGCTCCATGATTCTCGAGGCAAGGGAACGTCGCTTTCTAAACCGCAAAGCCGGAGCGAAGAGAACCTCGCCACTTCACACGCAGGCCCACGAGGAAATTGGAGAGGCGCTCGGCAACCCCGGCGCCAGGCCGGCGCCCACTGCAAAAAACATACTCGACCAAAAGGCACTTCATGGATGTTGCCCATGCCCGCCGGCAGGCGGAGGTAGTAGCACGGGCAGGTTTCAATAGCCGTTCTCGCGCAGCTTCTCCACCGTCAACCCCGGCTTCACATCCATCTTGCGCAGCAGTTTCTCCACGTGCTTGGCCAACACGTCGCACTCCAGATTCACCCGCGCACCCGCGCGATACCCGCCGAGCGTAGTATTACGGTACGTGTGCGGAATGATCGTCACCGACAGAACATCCGCCTCCAGCGCGGCGATCGTCAGGCTGATGCCATCGATCGCGATCGAGCCTTTCCATACCAGAAACGGGTCCAGTTCCGCCGGGACGCGAATGCGCAGCCACCAGTTCTCGGCGCCCAGGCTGTCCAGCGCAAGAAATTCGCCGGTGCCATCCACGTGCCCTTGTACGATGTGGCCGCTCAGCCGCCCGGAGGGCGACAGCGGACGCTCCAGGTTGACACGCGCTCCGGCCCGCAAGTCTCCCAGGTTGCTGCGGCGCAGGGTCTCCGGCGCCAGATCGGCCGAGAAGCCGTCCGGGCGCGGGTCCACCGCGGTAAGGCAGACGCCGTTGACGGCGATGCTGGCGCCCACGGCCATGTCTGGCATCACGGTGGCGGCCCGCACCTTCAGCCGCGCGCCGGCCGGCTGGGTCTGGAGCGCTTCCACCGTGCCCAGTTCTTCAATAATCCCGGTGAACATCCACGTATCCTTCCAGGGCAAACTCGTCCGGCGGTATCGAGTGGATCGTCAGGTTGTGAATGCGGATCGCGTCCACGCGGCGGCGCCGGCCGACCCCGCCCGCCAGGGGCAGTGCTTCGAGTCCCCCCAGGATCTTGGGCCCGTAGTAGAAGAAGATGCGGTCCACCACCCCGGTTTCAAGCGCCGTCCAGTTGATCTTGCTGCCGGCTTCGATCATCAGCGAGAGGTAGCGCTGCGCGCCCAGCCAGTTCACCACACTCCGCAGGTCGGCGCGTCCGCCCGGGCCGTCGAACACCAGCACCTGGATGCCGCGGCTTTCGAGCGCCCCGCGCCGTTCCACCGAGGATGCCGACGTGGTCACCACCAGGATGTCGCCGGCTGCGCTCCGCGCCATCTTCGACTCCAGCGGGAAGCGCAATTGCGAGTCCATCACGATGCGCAGCAGCGGCCGGCAGCGCGCCTGGCCGCTGCGGTCGCTCAAGAGGCAATCGTCGGCCAGCAGCGTGCCGATGCCGGTGAGGATGGCGTCGTGGTCGTGCCGCAGCTCCTGCACGTGGGCGCGGGCGCGCTCGCTGGTGATCCAGCCGCGGTTGTCGTCGGGTGCGGAGATCTTGCCATCCAGCGTGAGCGCTGTCTTCAACGTGACCAGCGGCCGGCCGGTGCGCATGAAATGCAGAAAGGGCTCGTTGAGCTTCTCCGCCTCGGCCGCAAATTCGGGAAGCACAATCACCTCCACGCCGGCCTCCCGCAGCTTACGGAAACCGTCGCCCGCCACCAGGGGGTTGGGATCCTGAATCGGCGCCACCACACGCGTCACGCCAGCCGCGATCACGGCGTTCACGCACGGCGGCGTCCGGCCTTGATGCGAGCAGGGTTCCAGGTTCAGGTACAGCGTGGCCCCGCGCGCATCAGCGCCCGCCTGCGCCAGCGCAATGATCTCGGCGTGGTGCAGGCCGGCCCAGGTGTGGAAGCCGCGCCCCACCACCTTGCCGTCGCGTTCCAGCACCGCGCCGACCATGGGATTCGGACTGGCCAGCGACCGCCCCCTTCGCGCCAGGTCCAACGCTTCGCGCATGTATGCCGGGTTCATGTTTCAAATAGCGATTCGATGAACTTCTCCGAATCGAACGGCAGCAGGTCCTCGGCCTTCTCCCCCACCCCGATGTAGCGGATCGGCAGGTCGAGTTCGCGCGCGATGGCGACCACGATGCCGCCTTTGGCGGTGCCATCGAGTTTGGTCAGCACGATTCCGGTGACCCCCGAACTCTCGGTGAACTTGCGGGCCTGCTCGAGACCGTTCTGCCCGGTGGTGGCGTCGAGCACCAGCAGCACTTCGTGGGGAGCGTCCGGAATCACCTTGCGCGCCGTGCGGCTCATCTTCTGCAACTCCAGCATCAGGTTTTCCTTGGTCTGGAGACGGCCGGCGGTGTCCACAATCACATAGTCCACCTTGCGGGCCTTGGCCGCCGAAACGGCGTCAAAGAGCACCGCGCTCGGGTCGCTGCCCGGACTCTGGCGGACCACGGCGGATTTGGTGCGCTCGCCCCAGATTTCCAACTGCTCGATAGCGGCCGCGCGAAACGTGTCGGCGGCGCAGAGCAGCACCGAGCGGTTTTCGTGATGGAACCGGTGGGCCAGCTTGCCAATGGTCGTGGTCTTGCCCGACCCGTTCACCCCCACCACCAGCACCACCGCCGGCGGTTCGGTGACGTGAGCCGGAGCCCGTTCACTGGCCTGCAGGATTTCGAGAAGTTGCTCGCGGATGAGACCCTTCAGTTGCGCCGCGTCGGCTAACTGATGACGCTCGACCCGCTGGCGGATGGCATCGAGAATCTCTCCGGTGGTGCGCACGCCGATATCGGCCGAGATGAGGGTGTACTCCAGCTCATCGAGGAGGCCGGCATCGATCTCCTTCTTGCCCTGCAGCGCGTCTTCGAGCGCGGTCACCAGCCCGGCGCGGGTCTTCTGGACGCCGCTTTTGAGGCGTTCGAGGAGAGAGGGCTCCTGCTCCACCGTGCCGAATAGAGTTTGAATCATGGGAAGTCCTATTTTAACCCTTCCGGCTCCGCCCGCGCCCTTTCGTTTCCGCTCGGTCTTGACCGCGCGAGCCCGGGTAGATTTCCACCCGCGCCCTTGCCCCTCCGGCGAGCGGCGGCCGTTAAGGATTGTTTTGCACGATGGACGCCCGTTAGTAGCATTTATCCAAAGTATGTCCAACTCCCTGAAAGAGATGCCGGTTGTGATCAACGTTTACAATATTTACAATCCTGCCGGCAAAAGGTCTATGACATGTGCTAATCTGAGTGCGCCGTCCGGCTCTAAGGAGGCATGCGAATTGTCCATGCGCTGGCAATCCAGGGCTTCGGTACATCCTCAACTGACGCCAGGAGAGAAGACCCCTGTTCGCTCGAAGTTTCTCTCTGAGGAAGGCGAGGGGCGGACCCTTCTTACTTTCGGTGAAGGCAGTGTGGTCTTCTCGCAAGGCGATCCGGCTGGCTCGATCTTCTACATCCGAACCGGCAGGATCAAATTGACGATGGCCTCCAGGACGCGTGAGGAAGCCGCGGTCGAGGTGTTGGAAGCGGGCGCCTTGTTCGGTGAAGGATGCCTGGCCGGCGGGCTGAGGCGCGCGGCCACTGCCACCGCACTGTCGGATTGCTCGATCCTGTGTTTACAGCGAGACGTGGCAGTCCGAGCGCTCCAAACGGATCCCGCCTTCTCGGAACTGCTGCTCTCGCACTTACTCACTCGTACCAATCGAATCGAGGAGTATCTGACCAACTCCTTGAGTTCCTCCAAGAAAGACTCCCGCAAGTACAAACCCGCTCGCCGCGCTTCCGCATAGATTAGTCAGGCTGGTGGAGGGGCCGGAGAGTCAGTACGTTGCCTGCCAGGGGAGCCACGTAAAATGAAAGGATGATCGCCTCCATCAATCCCGCCACGGGAGAGACGCTGCGCACCTTCGAACCGCTGACGGACGCGCAGTTGGACGAGCGCCTCGCGCGCGCGGAGGCAGCCTTCCGCGCCTACCGCCGAACGTCCTTCCGAGACCGTGCCCGCTGGCTCGCGGCCGCAGCCGCCATTCTGGAATCGGAGAAGGACCGATTCGGGCGCATCATGACCCTGGAAATGGGCAAGCCCATCGGCGCCGCGCGGGCCGAAGCGGCCAAATGCGCCCTGGCCTGCCGGTTTTACGGGGAGCAGGGTGAGCGCCTGCTGGCCGACGAACCCATAGACGCGGGCGCGGGACGCAGCTATCTCCGCTACCAGCCCATTGGTTCGGTGCTGGCCGTGATGCCGTGGAATTTTCCGTTCTGGCAGGTCTTCCGCTTCGCCGCTCCGGCGCTGATGGCGGGCAACGCGGGCCTGCTCAAACACGCCTCCAATGTGCCGCAGTGCGCGCTGGCGATCGAGGAAATCGTCCGGCGCGCGGGTTTTCCGGCGGACATCTTTCAAACCCTGTTGATCGGTTCGGCACAAGTACGGCGCGTCCTCGACGACCCCCGCGTAAGGGCCGCCACCCTCACCGGCAGCGAACCGGCGGGCGCGCAGGTGGCCAGTCAGGCCGGCGCTCAACTCAAGAAGACGGTGCTCGAACTGGGCGGTAGCGATCCCTTTATCGTGATGCCCAGCGCCGATCTGGACCGCGCGGTCCGCACGGCGGTGGAAGCCCGCACCATCAACAACGGCCAGTCCTGCATCGCGGCCAAACGCTTCCTGGTGGACTCGCGAATTGCCGGCGAGTTCGAGCGGCGGTTTGTCGCGGGCATGCAGGCGCTGCGGATCGGCGATCCCATGGGCGAAGATACGCAGGTTGGGCCGCTGGCAACGCCCGATATTCTGGAGGGTCTTGACGGCCAGGTGCGGCGATCGGTGGCGGCAGGGGCGCGCCTGCTCACCGGCGGCCATCGGCTCGACCGGCCCGGCAACTACTACGCGCCCACGGTGTTAGCCGGCGTGCCCGAATCCGCGCCGGCGTATCGCGAGGAATTGTTCGGACCGGTAGCGGCGCTGTTCCGCGCCGACGGCATCGACGAGGCCATCCGGCTGGCCAACGACACCGGCTTCGGCTTGGGCGCAAGCGCCTGGACCAACGACGAGGCGGAGCAACACCGTTTCGTAGAGGAGATCGAAGCCGGCATGGTCTTCATTAACGGCATGGTGGCTTCGGACCCGCGGCTGCCTTTCGGAGGCATCAAACGTTCCGGCTACGGACGCGAGTTGGGCGCCTACGGCATCCGCGAATTCGTCAACGTAAAAACGGTGAGGATTGTGGGGTAGGCCCCGATCCCAATCTGCGCGCCCGTAAGGAGCAACTCTGCGAGGCGATGCCGGCGGTGAGCACGCTAGACCGCGCTACCGGATGAAGTTCGCTTCCCCGGGGAAGGTATGCTCGTGGGTGGCGACCCGTCCGGGTTGCGGCCCGCCCACAGCAGGCACCGGCATGGGAGGGGGAGGTTTTCGACGCTGCCCTACACCAGCACACCGGCCAACACCTGAATCGCAGCTTTGCAGAACGCCGGCAGATCTTCCGGCTTGCGGCTGGTCACCAGGTTGTTGTCCACCACCACCTCGGCGTCCACCCAATGCGCGCCTGCGTTGACCACGTCGTCCTTGATGGCGAAGAAACTGGTGGCTCTGCGGCCCTTCAACATCCCGCCCGCCGAGCACAGGACCCACGGCCCGTGGCAAATCGAGGCTACCAGTTTGCCTTGCGCATTCAGGTCATGCACGAACTGGTTGGCTTTGGGGTGGCGGCGGATGTGATCCGGGGCGTATCCGCCGGGCACGACCACACCGTCGAAATCGGCGGCTTTGGCCTCGTCATAGGAAAGCTGGCTCTTCACCGGGTAGCCTAGTTTGCTGCCATAGGTTTCACCGGCTTTGGCCCCGACCGTCACCACCGTGGCTCCCGCCTCCTGAAAGCGGAACAACGGGTACCAGACTTCCATCTCCTGATAAAGCGTGTCCACAAGTATCGCGATCTTCTTTCCGGTTAGGTCCATGGATCTATAGTAGCGTGGAGACAGGCGATTGAAGCCGCTGCGGAACTTCCGCCCGCTCCGTCACCGGAAAGCGCTGTCTACCCTGGCCGGCGGAGCGGAGGATGCCGGATTGATGCGATACACAGTCGAGTTTCGCTGCTGGTGGATCGGCAGGAAATCCGGATTCGCACGAATGGCGCGATCCACTTGCCTCATGGTCTTCTCGTCGAGGTCACGCAGGCCATCGCGCGATGAGTGAAACAAATAGCCCGCGTTGTGCTCCCTCGCGTATCCTCCGAGTTCGCGGTACAGCCCGATCGGGCCGGCGCGATCCTCTGCGTACCACATATAGGGTGGTACTGGCCTGCAAATCGACCGCCGCCCGGTGTACAGATACAGCACCGGGTCATTATCGGCAATGACCACGGCATCCCCCGCCAGCGAGTTTCTGATCCACGCGTAAGTGGCGCGATACTCCAGCCTCTCGAAGCGCTGCTCCGCGGCCGACCTGGGCATCATCGACAGTCCCACATAGGCCTGTAAACCCGCGCAGCCCGCCGACGCCACGATCGCGCAACCGGCCATAACCGCCGCTGCCACCCGGCTGCCCCGATCCTTCGATTCCCGGATGGCCTGCCGGATTGCCCCGGCCAGGTACTCCATTTCCGTCAGCAAACCGGCGAATGCCAGCGCGGACAAGGGCAGCACGAAACGCTCGTTTGGAGGATAGTGCCAGACCGCCAGCATGAGAATGGAAATTGCTGCGAACATCGAATAATGGATCGCCCGCCCCGCCCGCAGCATACGAATCACGCCCGACGCCATCGCCGCGGCAATTACATAAGTGAAGACCTTCAGGACAGCCGAACCAATGATCTTCGGCAGAACCAGCGAGCCCAACCCCCAAACCACCTCGTCGAGGTTCCTCCACACGACCACCGGGAGGTTCTGCAGATTCACGTTGTAGAACTGGTAGCGCACGTAATCCAGGTAGTAAATCAGCGCTGGATCGGCGGTGGGCGTCCGGTGCAGCCGAACCCACGCCGCCCAGCCGCCAATGGCTGGAAGCATGGCCGCAGCGAACCATGCGGCCTTGGCGCGCTCGCGCCGGAGCCATAGATAAGCCGGAGCGGAAAGCAGCAGGACAATCCCTGCCGTTCGCGTCAGGTACGCCGCCCCGCCCAGCAACCCCGCACCGAGAACCCAGGCCGGCGCCGCCCCCCGTCGGGCCCCGCGCTCCACCAACAGCAGCACGCCAATCAGCGCCGCCGTGAACCACAGTTCCGAGAGCAGCCTGGTGCTGAACAGGACGATATATGGATTCAACGCCACCAGCACCAGCAGCAGACGCGACCGGCCCGCCGAAAACCCCATGCGCGGATAGTAGACCGCCAGCAACGCCAGCAAAGCTGGCAAAGCCAGCCAGGTGATCCAGGCCGCTATGCCGAGGTTTTGCGGAAATGACGGATCCATCCGCCAGGCAAGAGACAACAGCAGCGGGTATAGAGGCGGATACTTCGTCTGCGGCGGGGCGCCCGGCAGGCTTTCGATGCGGTATTGCCCCATGGCCAGCGATTTGGCGCAGACATAATAAATGCCATCGTCGTGGAAGTCGCCGAAGCGGGGCAGATCCGCGTTTCGCCCCACGAACCACGCCGATGGAACCAGCAGCAGCGCCAGCAGCCATGCCGTGATCGCCCGGGCAGATAGCCGGACAGGGAGAGAAAGCAACACGCACCTAAGATCGGCCGGCGGCAGGCCCCGGATTAGGGGACCCATGCCGAAATCTCACGAGGCCTGGGTGAAGTAAGTTGCGGCTGACGCGCTGCCTATCTTACGGCCATGGCCATCAGGTTCCACCCCGCGCACAGGGCGAACAGCAGGTTCATTTTGAGCAGCAGCCCGCGCCGGCCGCTGCGCCACGCATAAAATCCCAGGGCTATGGCAAACAACTTGGGGGCCGCCAGCGCCAGCCGGGGGTCTCCGAAGGCCGACATAGCCAGACGGATCAAGGGGTTGGCTTCGCCCACACCATGGTGCAGGAAGAGCAGCGTGGTGAGCGCGTCGGCCACCTGGAGAACCACAAATCCGAGGAAGAGCATCTACCAAAAAGATAGCCGCGCGACGCCGGGCAGGCCAATAGTACCAGTTCCATTACTTCCTTGCAGGCAGGAAGCCTAAAGAGCTAAAGAGGAATCGGCGATCAACCGATAAGTCGGACAGGTCCTACATGCCAGATGACCTTACGCGCCTCTTCCCCCGCACCTCCAAAGTGCGGGCCGCGCTGGCCCCTTCGCTAGCCGATCTCTTCTTCGCAGTGTTGCTGTTGGCCTTATTCGCGCGGCCGCAATCCTGGCAGTCGCTGCTGGGGGATGGCGACACGGGGTGGCACATCCGCACCGGCGAATACATTCTGCAAACCGGGTGGGTGCCCTTCCACGACTTGTTTTCCTTTTCACGGCCCAATCAGCCTTGGTTCGCATGGGAATGGCTGTCGGACGTGACGTTTGCGCTGCTCCATCGCTGGCACGGCCTGGCAGCCATCGCGGGGTTCTGCGCCATGGTGATCGCGCTGGCCGCCGCCGTCTTGTTTTGGTGGCTGCTGCGGCGCGGGGCCGGGCTGTGGATCAGCCTGGCGGTCACCCTGGCGGCGGTAAGCGCCTCCACCATCCACTACCTGGCGCGGCCGCACGTCTTCTCGCTGCTCTTCGCCACCCTGGCGCTTTGGATTCTGGACGAAGACCGGCGGCGGCGTACGGGTTGGGTGTGGCTTCTGGCGCCGCTTTCGGCACTTTGGGCCAACCTGCACGGCGGCTTCGCCGGGTGGCTGGCGATGCTGCCGGTGCTGGTGGCGGCGGGCGCGCTGGAGAGGAATTGGGCGGTGGTGCGCCGCCACAGCGCAGTCGCAGCCGGTTGTTTCGCGGCCACGTTACTGAATCCCTATGGGTGGCGCCTGCACCAGCACATCGTCGGGTATCTGGGCTCCTCCTGGATCATGGAAAGCGTGCAGGAGTTCCAATCGCCGCGCATCCGGTCGGAAAACATGCAGGTGTTCGCGCTATTGCTGCTGGCCGGCGTGGCGTTGGCCGCCTTCAGTCTGGCGGAAGTTCAACCGGGCGCCCGGCGGCAGTGGTTTGAAGGAGCGCTGGTGCTGCTGTGGGGCTTCGCCGCGCTGCGCTCGGCGCGCCACATCCCATGGTTTGCCGTGGTAGTGGCGCCGGTGCTCGCTTCCCAGTGTGCGCGGTGGTGGGGTGCGCGGGCACGGCGGTCGCCGGGCGGATCCACGGCGGTGCTCTGGGAGTTGGGGCAGGAGCTTGGGCAGTCGCGGCGGATCGGGTTGTGGACTCCGCTTCTGGGCGGCCTGGCGATGGCGGTGGCATTGCCCGCCGGTGGGACCGCCGCTTTCCCCGCGTCGCGCTTCCCGGTGACGGCGGTGGAGCGGACTGCGAGCTGGCTGGTGCCGGTGGGGCCGGCGCCGCGCATCCTGACCTCGGACCAGTGGGGCGACTACCTGATCTTCCGGCTCTATCCCCGGCAACGCGTGTTTTTCGACGGGCGCAGCGATTTCTACGGGCCAGGGATCGGTACCGATTATCAGATGCTGCTCTCGGCGGGCCGTGGCTGGCGCGAGGCCATGGGCCGGTACCGGTTCGACCTGGCGCTGCTGCCGCTCGATTGGCCGTTGGGCAGCATCCTCGAGCGCGAGCCGGGGTGGAGCGTGGTGTACCGCGACCGGGTATCGGTACTGTTCGCGCGCGGAGGCCTAAAGGAAGCCGCCGGAACTGTCGAATGTAGGGCAATAGCCGAGTGATCGGATGGATATATGCACCTGGATCGAAGATTTCTAATTGTAGTCGGGCTCAGCCTGGTTTGGGCCTTGCTGGTGTCCGGAGTGTTCTATCGGGTCGCTGCCGGCTCGCGCAGTGAAGCCACCATCGGGCGCGAGAAGCCGGTGGTCGTCGCGGTCCGCCCCTTGCCGATGGGCGCGATGATCGAACCCGACTGCGTCAAGCTGAGCAGCCTCCCGGAGAGCCGGTTTCCCAAGGGTGGCTTCTCCAAAATCGAAGAGGTACAGGGCCGGCCGGTGGTCAGCCCCATCGAGCCCGATGAGCCGCTGGTGGAAGCCCGTTTGGGCGCGCGCGGCAGCGGCGCCGGGTTGGCTCCCATGATTCCGCCGGGCATGCGCGCGGTTTCGGTTCGCGTGAACGATGTGGTTGGGGTTTCCGGCTTCGTGCTGCCGGGCATGCGGGTGGATGTGCTGGTCACCGGCCGGCCGGCGGGCCGCGACGACACCGTCACGGCTACCGTGCTGCAGAATGTGCCGGTGCTCTCGGCCGGTACGACCATCCAGGCTGATCCTAAGAGCCAGCCGATCTCCACCACGGTGGTGACGCTGCTGGTGACTCCGGCCCAAGCCGAAGCCGTAACGCTGGCCAATGCCGAGGGAAAAATCCAACTGGTGCTGCGCAATGCCACCGATCAGCAGGTGAACCAGATGGGCGGGCGCCACTTACACGAACTTTATGCGGCGGACCGCGTGGTTGTGCCTGCGCCCGAGCCGGCCAAGCCTCCAACCGAAAGGAGAAAGCCCGCGGCGGTGCCGGTGGTGACTCCCGTTCCTGCCGCCGCACCCGCCCCCGCACCCGCGGCGGTGGCCGCGCCAGCCGTCGACAACAGCGTTCTGATGATTCGAGGCAATCAGAAAACCGTGGAAACGGCCCCGGCCAAGGCTGGGAGCTAAGATGCGACACGTCACTCAGGCTCCTATGGGGCAATCAATCGTGGCCGGCAGTGGCCGCAAGCAAGGGTGCCTGCCCTGCCACTTCCGGCTGATTTGGGTGCTGGCCTTGTGCTCGCCGGCCGCGGCGATCGAACTGGTGCCGTCCGAACCGGTGGAACTGACCCTGACCGCCGGACGCGGCGTGGTGGTGGATTGCCCGCGTCTGGTGGCACGCGTCTCGACCAGCAATCCGGAGGTGGTGGATGCGGTGACGGCCAGCAACCGGGAAGTCCTGTTCCACGCCAAGGCGCTGGGGCAGGCCACCTTGGTGATCTGGTCCAAGGCCGGCGAGCGGACGTTATACAACGTCACCGTGGAGGCCAACCAGGAGCCGCTGCGCAAGCTGCTGCGGGACGCCTTTCCCGACGAAGACATCGATCTGCGCGCCTCGCGCGACTCGCTGGCGCTGGTGGGCCGCGCCAGCAGCCAGGCCATCGCGGACCGCGCGCTGGCGCTGGTTACGGCATCGGCCAAGGGCGCGGTCTCCAATCTCAAAGTTACGCCGGCGGGAGCCGAGAAACAGGTGGTTCTGCACGTGCGCTTCGCGGAACTGAATCGCACGGCCGCGGTAGAATTCGGCATCAATCTGCTCTCCACCGGAGCACTCAACACGGTGGGCCGCGTCACCACCGGGCAATTTCCATCGGGAGGTCTGTCCGGGATCGGCTCCAATCCCGGGGCTGCGACCACGTTCTCCTTGTCGGACATGCTGAACATCTTCGCCTTCCGGCCCGACCTGAACCTGGGCGCGCTGATTAAGGACATGCAGACCCGCGGGCTGCTGCAGATACTGGCCGAACCGAACCTGGTGGCGACCAATGGGAAGGAAGCCAACTTTCTGGCGGGTGGAGAATTCCCCGTCCCGGTGGCCCAGGCCAGCGCCGGAACCGGCGCCATCACGGTGACGTTTCGCGAGTTCGGCATTCGCCTGGCGTTTCTGCCGCAGATCACCGCGCACAACACCATCAAGCTCCACGTTAAGCCCGAGGTTTCGACTATCGATATGGCCAACGGAGTGACGGTTTCGGGCTTTCAGATCCCGGCCTTGTCGACGCGGCGCATCGAAACTGACATCGAGCTGGGCGAAGGCCAGAGCTTTGTGATCGGAGGGCTGATCGACGACCGGGTGATCGAAAATATCGCTCAGGTGCCTGGCCTGGCGCACATTCCTCTGCTGGGCTCGCTTTTCAAAAGCCGGTCGGAAACCAAATCGAAGACGGAGTTGATCGTGGTGGTCACGCCGGAAGCCGCGGCTCCGGTTTCGGGTCCGGTCCCGGGGTTAGCCACGCCGCGGCCGTTTTTTGAGCCGCCGACCTTTGAACCTAAGGCCAAGCCATGATTGTCGAAAAAGATAGCCCCGCATCGGAGACGTTGAGCTGGGACCAGCGCCTGCTGCGTAATGCATCCGCCCGGACCGGGCTCAAGCCCGAGTACCAGGAACTGAAGTTCACGCTCCACCGCAAGTTGCTGGATCAGATCAATCTGGACGCTCTCGCCGGGATCGAGAACGACCGCATTCGCAGCGAGGTGCGGCAGGCGGTGCTGACCATTGTGGAGAACGAGCCGACGCTGCTTACGGCGTCCGAGAAGCGGCAGATCTCCGAGGAGGTCCTGCACGAGGTCTTCGGCCTGGGGCCTCTGGAACCACTGCTGCAGGACGCATCGATTTCCGACATTCTCGTGAACGGCTGCCGCCAGGTCTACATCGAGCGCAAGGGCCTTCTCGAAACCACCAACGTACGGTTTCACGACGATGCCCACCTGCTGCGGATCATCGACAAGATCGTCTCGCAAGTGGGCCGCCGGGTGGACGAATCGAACCCCATGGTGGACGCGCGCCTGGCCGACGGGTCGCGCGTCAATGCCATCATCCCGCCGCTGGCGGTGGATGGGCCGCTGCTGTCGATCCGGCGTTTCGGCACCGACAAGCTCATGCCCGCTGACCTGGTGGAAAAGAAATCGCTCACCGCGGGGATGATGCAATTGCTGGAGGCCGCCGTCAAAGCGCGGCTCAACATTATTGTGTCGGGCGGCACCGGCTCGGGCAAGACCACCCTGCTCAACGCGCTTTCGTCCTTCATCTCGCCCAAGGAGCGGATCGTCACCATCGAGGACGCGGCCGAGTTGCAACTGAAGCAGCCGCATCTGGCGCGGCTGGAGACGCGCCCGGCGAATCTCGAAGGGCAGGGCGCGGTGCGGCAGCGCCAGTTGCTGGTCAACAGCCTGCGTATGCGGCCGGACCGCATCATCGTGGGCGAGGTCCGCGGCGACGAAGCCCTCGACATGCTGCAGGCCATGAACACCGGTCACGATGGCTCGTTGACTACCGTGCACGCCAACAGCCCGCGGGACGCCATTTCGCGGCTGGAGGTGATGATCACGCTGGCCAACGCCAACATGCACCTGGCGGCGATCCGGCAGCAGGTCGCCTCGGCGGTGCATATCCTGGTGCAGGCTTCGCGGATGAGCGACGGTTCGCGGCGCGTGACCAGCATCACCGAAGTCACCGGCATCGAAACTGACGTCGTGACATTGCAGGACATTTTCATGTTCGAAAAGCGCGGGGTGTCGCCGGAGGGCAAGGTGCTCGGCCGGTTTGCGGCTACCGGGATCCTGCCGAAGTTCAATGAAAAACTGGTGGCGGCGGGGATCCGGCTGCCGGTGGACTTGTTTGACGAGATCGTCAACATCGGGCCGTACTGATGCTTTCCGTTTTCCTTTTCGCTTTCGCGACCAGCGTGGGAACCTACGCGCTGGTGTCGCGCCACCTGGCCCGGCGGGAGCATGTGGCCACGATGGCCCGCTTGACCGGCAAGGCCGCGGCCAAGCCCGGCACGCGCGAGAAATCCGGTCCGGCCCTGTTCCTGATGGCCGGTGAAGTCCGGGGCCAGTTGAGCACCTGGCTGCTGAACCGGTCACGGCTGAAGCCGGCCCTGGAGCAGGTGTTGGAAACCGCCGGGCTGAAGTGGAGCGCGGCCGGTTTGCTGCACCGCTCGGCGGGCCTGTTCCTGGCGGGGTTTGCGGCGGTCACCCTATTCACGGGCAACTCCCTTCCGCTGGCGGCGCTGGGCGGCGCGGCGGCGACGGGCGCTCTGCCTTTTCTTTATGCGCGACGAATGGCAGCCCGGCGCGTGCGGCAGTTCGAGGAACAGTTTCCCGACTGTCTGGAGTTCATTTCCCGGTCGATGCGGGCCGGCCACGCCTTCTCGGTATCGCTCGAAATGGTCTACCGCGAGTTCAGCGAACCGCTGGCCGGCGAGTTCCGGCGGGTGTTCGAGGAACAGAACCTGGGTCAGCCGATGGACATCGTGCTCAAGAAGCTGACGGCGCGTATGCCATCGATGGATGTGCAGTTCTTCGTCTCCGCGGTGCTCCTGCAAAAGCGCACCGGGGGCAACCTGGCGGAGTTGCTCGACAAACTGGCCTACATCATCCGCGAGCGCTTCAAACTGCGCGCCCGCATCCGCGCCATCAGCGCGCAGGGGTTGATGTCGGGACGCATTCTGTCCGCGATTCCCGTGGGCGTGGCGGCCTTGATGTTCGTGGTGAACCCCCAATACGCCAGGTTCTTTGTCGACGACCCGGTGGGCCACCAGTTGGTTGGCGCCGCGCTGGGCTTGCAGTTCGTGGGGTATTTGATCATCAAAAAGATCGTGACCATAGAGGTGTAAACCAGCGAGGTGGAAAGATGATCGAGCGGCTTACCGGCATGGTTTTCTTGGCTGTCGCCGGCGTGACGGCGGCGATGTGGCTGCGCTATTGGGGGCCGGGATCGCGCGCGATGGAGCGGCTGGCCCAACAAACGCGGAGAGTCTCGCCGTTCCTGCATTCGCCGGGGTTGGTCTGGCAGGAATTGGTGCGCCGCATCGGTTCATTCGTGCCGGACTCGCCTAAGAATCTGCCGCGGCTGAAGCAGCGCTTGATCCGCGCCGGGTTCCGCGACCCCGCGGCCGTGCGCTTTTTTCACGGCACGCGGGCGGTGACGATGGTGGTCTTCGCGGCGGCCGGCCTGGCCGCCAGCCTGCGGTCCTACAGCACGTTCGAGAACCTGCTGAAGGTGGCCGGCGCGGCAACCTTGGTGGGGTACATATTGCCATCGCAGATTTTGCTCTGGCGGATCGCCCGGCGGAAACGGCGGATCGAAAGAGCCCTGCCCAGCGCGCTCGACCTGATGGTGGTGTGCGTGGAATCGGGCCTGGGCCTCGACCAGACCACCATCCAGGTGGCTCGCGAACTGCAATACGCTTATCCCGAACTCTGCGACGAATTCGCCGTCATGAACCTGGAGATGCGGGCGGGCAAACGCCGGGCCGAGGCATTGCACAACCTGGCGGAGCGCACCGGCGTGGAGGAGTTGAAAAAACTGGTGGCCGTCCTGATTCAGACCGACCGTTTTGGCACCAGCATCGCCCAGACTTTGCGCGGCCATTCCGAATACCTGCGGGTGATGGCGCGGCAGCGGGCCGAAGAGCGCGCCGCCAAACTGGCGGTAAAGCTGGTGTTCCCGATCTTCTTCTGTGTGTTGCCCTCGCTGTTCGTAGTGACGTTGGGTCCCGTGATGACCCGGCTGGTGCGGGACCTGATTCCAGCTATTGAAAACATGTAAACCAGCCGATAAACCAAGTGAGAAAGGAGTCAGTCGTCCATGGATGGAACTACGCTTCGCCTCGTATGTGGCGTGCTCGCAGTGGTGATCTGCATTGTCCTGGTGGCGCGCCGGCGCAGCAGGAAGGCCGAATAGGCAGGAAGGCAGGCCGCACGCCCCCGCGGGCCGCCAAGGTGAGGAAACCGGGCAGGGCAGGCGCCTCCGCCTGCCCGGCCGCGCTAAGGTGGGGTGAAACGGCCGCAGCGTTGGCAGGCCAGAGGGCGTACCCCACAGCTCAGTTACACGGCAGCGCGAGGGTGTTGCTGAATTGGCCACCGGACTTCACGGCGAGACTTGCCGTGGGCGTATCCGTCAGATCGCTGGGGAGGGTGACGCGGATCATCGCCACGCCGATGCCGCCTGGCACGGCACCAGCGAACTCCGGCGAGATCGACCGATCTCCCAAAAGCACCGAGGTATCGTCCACTAACGTCAAAGCTGGGGCCGAAGGCGCCGGAAACCCGTCCGGCAGGGCGGTCTGGTAAGGCCCGAAACCAGTACCGAAGACGAGGATGGTTTCCCCACGGGCCGCCGGGGAATCGGAGGTGATGAGCCCGCCGTCCTGGTGGGCAGCCGCAAACAGCCCCGGCGCGTCCCGCATCACTTCAAATGCCACCGGGCGAACCGGCGTGTCGGCGCGATGAATCTCCAGCGTGTACGACCCGGGTTTGAGGTCGCCCGGCACCTGAAAGTTGATCTGTTGAGGCGACACGAACAGCAGCGCCAGGTACCGGCTCCCACCTTGCCCCCCACACGGCGCGCCACACAGCATGGCCACGCCCCCGAGGCTTTGGGGCAGCGGAACGGACTGGCTTTGCGCCGGCGCGGCCGCCAGATTGTCTCCGAAAACCGAGGCCAGCGATCCCGCGGCGACACCGGCTACCGGAGTCACGCCGGCCGCATTGACCACGCTTGGCGGAGGCGGCGAAGCGGGAAGTCGATTGACTACCGCCCGCACGGATCGCGGACCATCCATCGCCAGACTGGCGGGGTTGGCCGCACCGCTCAGATCCAGTTCCCAGCCATCGAATCTCATTCCGTCGGCGGCACGGAACCCGACCGTGACCGCCGTGCCTTCCCGGTAATACCCGTCGCCGGCGGGCGGCGAAACCTGCCACGAACCCGCGTTATCCACCGACGTGCCGAGACTCAGCGAATACGACGTAAAGTAGTGCGCCGTGACTTTGTGGAAGCCCGCGGCCGCCGTGAACGTGGCAGAGTCCGTGCCTTCCCACGATCCGAAATCCAGACGCGCGCCGCTGCCGGCCGCAAGCGATGCCGGGGCGGAAAGGCGCACCGTAGCACCGACGTTCCGTTCCAGTTCACAGGGCGTCTTGCAGGCCGCGCCATCGGCGGTAAGCGTCAGCCCCGTGGGCACGCTGTCCACGTGAATGCGGCTCAGGGGATCGTAGATGGCGGTGGCGCGGAAACCGGTGTCCGCTTCGTCGGCGGTGGTCAGGACCGTCTGCGGGTTGGGCGCTCCATTGGACCAGGCGCGGAAGACCCACGAACCGCCCGCGGCGTCGGTCTGGCGCGCGGGTGCGGCCAAGGTGTGGGTCTCGCCCGGAGCCCAGTACCAGTTGTGCGGCGACGCCACATCCTGGCCGTCGCCCGTCAGCATCAGGCCGGCGGGTTCGGTGAGAACCGTTGCCGTCACTGCCGGCGCAAAGGTCGCTACCACCGAAACCGGAACGATACCGGGTTCCACTGGATAGGTATGGGACGCCGCGCCGCCATCGCTCCACGACTGGAGCACCCAGAGACGGCCGTGCAAGGCATCGCGTTGCGGCGATGGGGCACTGAGCGTGTGGACCGTGTTCCAGCCCCATTCCAACTCCAGCGGCGGATAGACGGGTGCGCGGTCGGCCAGCAGTTGCAGGCCGCCCGGCACCGTGCCCAGTTGGACCGGGCGCGCCCGGGCAAAGGTCGGATACACGGTAACCGGGGCGTTGAGCACCAGCGAGAAGAGTGGCGCGCTGGGGCCGTTCAGCCAACCCGTAAACAGGTAACCCGGCGAGGGCACAGCCTGCAAACTGACGGTGGACCCGGCGTCGATCCAGACATCGGTGTCTTGCGAGTAACCGGCCGGAGCGACAAAATTCACCCACACCGTCCCCGGTCCGTCGCAGGGCGGGTCGCCACAGCGGAAGAAGACCAGGCTCACGGCGTACTGGGTGGTTAACTCGGCGTTGTACCAGGGGATGGCCGGATCTGCCGTAATGGTGGCTGACGGGGCCAATGACGCCAGCGGTCCCGCCGCCGTATTCCAACCTCGAAACACGTAGCGGGCCTTCGGGTTGCCGTAGGCGTACTGCCAGTCGTAGGTGGTCAGCACGTGTTTGCTTCCGGCCGGCCAGGTGAAGAGGGCGGACCCGATGAACCAGGAGCCGTCCACCTGAAACCGGGCGTCCTTGGCGCTGGCCGAAATCCGTGTCACCGGCAGCGCGTCCTGGGCTGCCGCCGCGACGGGCAACAGCGCCAGCAACCAGGCCCCTGGAAAGGCGGCCCGGCGAATCTTGTTATTTGTATGGCCGTGCACTCTAATCAAACGTATCGGCGGAACCGATAAGAGCTTTATGAAGTACAGGGTTTGTAGGCGCGCCGCGGTTGTGCTGGCAGCCACGCTCTCCGGTTTGGCCCCGGTGGTGCAAGCCGCTACGTTTGGGGATGTGGTCGCCATCGGCGGGCAGGCGGCCGATATCGCCCTCGACGAGGCGCGCGGCGTATTATATATCGCCAACTTCACCGCGGGACGGATCGACGTCCTCTCGCTGGCGGACAATTCGATCGGAACTTCGATTCATGTCGCGCCCGGGCCGGCTTCGCTGGCGCTTTCACCGGACGGCCGGTACCTGGTAGCGACGCACTTCGGAAACGTGGCGCCGCCCGGCTCGCCCACCAATGCCGTGACGGTGTTGGATCGCGTAAACAACGTCCGTCAGACCTTGGTGCTGGATGCGCCGCCCTTGGGCGTGGCTTTCGGCTTTGACGGCCTGGCGCTGATCGCCACCACCAGTGAGTTTCTGGCGCTGGACCCGGCGAGCGGCACGACGGCGTTGATCGACACGGTCGCCGGAGTGACGGCGAACAGCCTGCCGGCCGCGCCGGGGACGCCACCCGTGCAGATCGTGGCCGCGTCTCTGGCGGCTTCCGGAGATGGCCGGTTCATCTTTGGTCTGTCCGACACTCTGCAGTTCCGCTACGATGTGGCGGCGGGGCGGATCGCGGTGGCCAACTATTCGGCCAGCCCGGCTCTCGGACCGCGGGTGATCAGCGCAGCACGAGACGGCTCCTATTACGCCGCCGGATGGGCCGTCTTTGGCCGTCAGGGCGGCATGTTGATGCAGTTCGCCAATCCCTCGGGCCTGCTGGCGGTCGGCTCGGTAGCGGTGGATTCCGTGTCGGGCACGATCTATGCCCAGATGCCCGATGCCACGGCTGCGGGATCGGCGGCGCCGCCCACCCTACTGATCGCCGATGCCGACAACCTTACGATTCGGGAACGGCTGGTCCTGCCCGAGAACCTGACGGGCCGCGCGCTGCTCAACGCCGCCGCCGACCGGATCTATGCGGTTTCGGATAGCGGTGTGGCGGTGCTGCGGGTAGGTTCGCTCGCGCAATCTCACCGGTTGGCGGCGGACCACGAGGACGTGGTGTTTCACGGCAGCGAGTGCCAGCGCGGCGTCATCACGCAAACGCTGCGCCTGGTGGATCCGAGCGGCGGAAGGACTGCCTTCTCGCTGAGTTCGGACCTGGCGGGTTTGTCCATCAGTCCGTCGTCGGGTTGGACTCCCGCCACCGTTCAACTGCGCGTCGATCCAGCCAGTTTCCAGGGCCGCCTGGGAACCACTTCGGGCCTGCTGACCATCAGTTCCGCCGAGGCGGTGAACCTGCCTTCCCCCGTGCGCATCCTGGTCAACAACCAGCGGCCGGACGACCGCGGAACGGCGACCGATGTTCCCGGCACGCTGGTCGATTTGCTGGCCGATCCGGTGCGCGACCGGTTCTACGTACTCCGGCAGGATCGCAACCAGGTGCTGGTGTTCGATGGCTCCGCGCTGTCTCTTCTGGCCACGCTGCGCACCGGCAACACCCCCACCCGCATGGCCATCACGGCCGACCGGAAATTTCTGATCGTCGGGCACGAGAATTCGCAGCTTGCCTACGTTTACGACCTGGATTCGCTGCAACCATCGACGCCGGTGGTCTTTCCGGCAGGCCACTATCCGCGCTCGATCGGAGTTTCGGGGAACGCCATTCTGGCGGCGTCGCGCGTGGTCGGCCCGGCCAACACCATCGACCGCATCGACCTGACCTCGCGCACCGCCGCCACTCCCACCAGCCTGGGCGTATTTCGAAATTCCATCCATGTAGACACGGCGCTGGCGGGCACACCCAATGGCAGCGCCATCCTGGCCGCGTCGGCGGATGGAAACGTGATGCTGTACGACGCCTCGGCCGATACCTTCACGGTTTCCCGCAAGCTTCCGGCCTCCCTGGCCGGGGCCTATGCCGCTTCGGGCAGCAGCCAGTTTGTGGCGGGCAATTATCTACTCAATGCATCCCTCACTCCGTCGCAGGTGTGGACCGGAACCGATTTCCCGTCGGGCTTCGCTTTTGTGAATGGCCAGGGCTTGCGGTTGACCGCCGCGCACGATCCGGCGGGTCCTTCGGTGATCGGGCGCATCGATCTGGCTACCGGAAGCGCGATCCGGCCGACGCGGGTGGTGGAACAGCCGCTGGCGGCAGCCGGCGCTTCGGTGTTTACGCGGACGCTGGCACCGTTGGCCAACGGCAATACGGTGATCGCACTCACCGCTTCGGGCTTCACCGCCCTGGCATGGAGTTTCGATTCCCCCGTGCCGTCTCCTTCGATCGACCGGGTGACCAATGCGGCCGATTTCAGTACTTCGGTGGCAGCCGGGTCGTTGATCACGGTGTTCGGCGCCAACCTGAGCCCCACCAACCTGGCGACGCATGAAGTCCCGCTGCCCACGGCCATCGGAGAATCCTGCCTGACCGTGAACGGGTCGCCCGTCCCCATGCTCTTTGCGTCGCCCGGCCAGATCAACGCGCAATTGCCGATTCACATCGTGGGGCGCGTCACCATGACGCTCTACACACCGGGCGGGGTGGGCGACGATTACTACCTGGACCTTCTGCCCGCCGCACCCGCCATATTCCACAGCGGCGTGGCCGGGCCATTCACCGGCATCCCGGTGGTGGTTAAGGACGCCAACCAACAACTGGTGACGGCTTCGAATCCCATTCACCCCGGGGATGAGGTGGTCATCTACGCGGCGGGGCTTGGTTCCACATCGCCCGAAGTCGAGGCGGGAACCACTGCGCCATTTGGACCACTGGCCGCAGCGCTACTAGTACCCGATGTCCGGCTCGGCGGCTCGCCCATGAGTGTGAGTTATGCCGGTCTGGCTCCGGGCGAGATCGGGGTGTACCAGATCAACGCCAAGGCGCCGGCGGGCGTGCCGGCGGGAAGCGCCGTCCCTTTAACTATCGCGCAAGCCGGGGCGAGCACGTCGGTGAGCGTGCGGGTGGTCGAGTGAGAGCCGAGTGAAAGGAGTCCGATGTCTTCCAAGTTTTTGCTTCTGACGATTGGCGTTGGCTGCGCCGTACAGGCGCAGAATCGCGACTTTGCCCTGGTGGGCGGCGGCGGAGTCATGAATGCTCTCCCCGTGCAGGGCGCGCCCACTTCGGCCACCGCCGGTTTCGGTTCGGGGATCGCCGCCGGCGTCGCGGTGGGCCAGGACCTCTACTCACGGTTGAGTGGCGAGATCCGGTACCTCTTCGAGCAGCGCAATCTGCAGATCCATTCCGGCGGGACCGCCGCCCGGTTTCAAGGCCAGGCGCACGTCGTGCACTACGATCTGTTGTTCCACACCCGTTCCCGAAGGGAGCGCGTGCGGCCGTACCTCGCTGCCGGAGGCGGTGTGAAAATCTTCCGCGGAACCGGTGCGGAGGCGGCCTATCGGCCTCTGATGGACTACGCGTACCTTACCCGGACGTTGGAATGGAAGCCGATGATCTCCGTGGGCGGCGGAGTGAAAATGCAGTTGGGCCGCCGAACCATGCTGCGGGTCGATTTCCGCGATCAGGTGACTCGGTTCCCAGCCACGGTGATTACTCCCGCACCAGGTTTGAGGCTGAGCGGCTGGCTCCACGATTTCGTACCAACGGTTGGGTTTGGTTGGGAGTTTTAGGGCGCCTGGCGCCAGGCAGGAATCAAGCCCTCTTCCGGCATGCGGGCACTCCATTGCCGCCCCAGCGCGCCGGGGACCAGTCGAAAGGCCACGGGTCGGGTTAAGCGGGGCGCAAGCTGCGCACAGCCGGTTGCCGGCGGTCATGGGAGACTGGAGTGATCTCTTATGCGCCCGGGCGACGACCAACCCGCGGAGGTTCGGCCTCTGAGCCTGACCGATGCCGAACTAGCGATGGCGGGAAACCTGCTGAGCGAATTCCTGCGCTCGTTCGAGAGAACGCTGAACGACCGGCGCGTCATGCCGGCACTGGATCGCGGTCGTCTGGCGGAGTTGTTCGACCGGCCGTTTCCCGAACGGGGCATCGGCGTCGAGCGGCTGTTCCAGGAGATCGGCGAGAGCGTCCTGCCCAATTCCACTACCGTTCCACACCCTCGCTTCCTGGCCTATGTTTTGGGGCCGCCGAACGGGATCGCGCCGTTTGCCGAAGCGATGGCAGCGGCGCTGAACCAGAATTGCAACTTCTGGCAGCTCTCTCCGGCCGCCAGCGTCATAGAAAGGAAAATCATCGCATGGCTCGGGTCGCTCTTCGGCTATCCGGGAAGCGGCGGCGGTATTCTGACCAGCGGCGGTTCGATGGCCACTCTGGCGGCGCTGTCCACCGCGATGCACGATAAGGCGGGAATCGACCTGCGAAAAGCCGGGTTGTCGGCTCTCGATTCCCCACTGACCGTCTATACGTCGGAAGAGTCTCACCGGTCGGTGGAGAAGGGCGCCGCGATTCTTGGCATTGGCTTGGATCAGGTCCGCAAGATTCCCGTGGACCGGGACTTCCGGTTGCGGGTTGACCTCCTGGAAGAGGCCATCCACAACGACCGCCGCCGGGGTCTGACTCCCTGCTGCGTGGTCGCGTCCGCGGGCACGGTCAACACCGGCGCCATCGATCCAATCGAGGAGATCGCCGATTTGTGCCAACAGGAGCATCTATGGCTGCATGTCGACGGCGCCTACGGAGCGCTATTTATCCTCTGTGACAGAATGAAGGTCCGGCTTTCGGGCTGCGGCCGGGCCGACTCGATCACACTCGACCCCCACAAGCTGTTGTTTGCGCCACTGGAGGCGGGATGCCTGATCGTTCGCGACCGCGAAAAGCTGCGGAGGACGTTCCACTTTCCGTCTTCGTACCTGACTGTGGAAGACGACCCGTTGCTGGTGAACTTCCTCGAATACGGACCGCAACTCTCGCGGGGATTCAAAGCGTTCAAGATCTGGTGCGCGCTCGAGACATTTGGGATCCGGGCATTCCAGTCCGCGGCGGAGCGGATGCTGCAGCTTGCCCAATACATGGCGCAACGCGTGATGGCGGAGCCGTGGCTCGAGTTGCTGGCGCCCGTGCCTTTGACGGCCGTCTGCTTCCGGTTCAAGAACGGCGCCAGCCAGGAGGCGGTTCTGGCCAGACTGGTGGAGGAGGGTACGGCGTTGCTGGGTCCGGTTCGCGTGGCCAACCGGGAAGGCATTCGGGCTTGTATCACGAACTACCGGACCAGCGAACGCGACATAGACCTGGTTCTGGAGCGGCTCCTGCAGCTTGCCCAAGGGGCATGAAGCCGCCACTCCAGGGGGCGCCGATCCTCAAGCTTTTCCTCCCGCCTGCCGATACTGGTAAATAGGGAAACTCGCATGGCTGCTGGAGCGCATAAGCACTGGATCCCGCTGATCGTTTGTCCGGCCCCGGATATGGCGGCCAAGATCCGGTCCGCCCTGAGCGAGTTGGGGTGTGCCGGAATTGTGCAAGTGGCCCAGTATCCGCGGGCCGGCACCCTCGGCGACGTTCTGGCCAAGGCGGGATCGAACATCTGCTTTCTCGACATCGCCTCCAACGAGGAGCAGGCGCTTCTTCTGATCTCAGAGGTACCGCCCGAGGTGTCCCTGGTGGCGCTCAACCCGCGCAACGAAGCCGACTTGATCTTGCGTTGCCTGCGCCGCGGGGCATCGGAATTCATCTCCGATATCACGGCCGAGCAGACCGCCGGCGCGCTGGCGCGCTTGACCCGCCGGCACTCGCATCTGGCGCCGCGCAAATCCGCGATCGTTTATGCCTTGCTGCCCGGCAAACCGGGCTGCGGCGCCAGCACGCTGGCGGCCTCGCTTTCCATCGCGTTGAAACAAGAGGGTACGTCCAAGGTGCTGCTGGTGGACGCCGATTCCTTGACCGGCACCATCGCATTCCTGTTCAAGTTGCGGCCGGATTTCCATCTGGGCGACGCCATACGCGACTGCAAGCGGATGGATGCCGATCTGTGGGGCCGGTTAGCCATGCCCTGCAACGGCATCGAGGTCTTGCCCGCCCCCGAAAACCCGGCGCTGCGGGTGGACCTGGATCGCCAGGTGATCCAGGAACTTCTGCTTTTCTGGCGGGAGAACTACGACGCCATCCTCCTCGACCTGCCCGGCGCTCATTCGGGCGGATGCGAGGTGGCGCAGATCGCCGACGAGATCCTTCTGATTACCACCAATGAACTGGCGGCGCTACACGCCACCAGGCGGTCGATGGAGTGGCTGGAGCGCACCGGCATCGACCGCGGCCGGCTGAAGCTGGTGGTGACCCGCTATACTCCGGCCACTGGTTTGAAACGCGACGACATCGAAACCGCGCTCAAGCTGAAACCCTACGCGCTGCTCGAAAACGACTATGAAGCGGTGCAGAACGCCGCGCTCGATGGCAAGCCGATCCCTGCAAGCTCGCACTTTGGCCGCAGCGTTCAGCATCTTGCCGAACGGCTGACGGGCAGGGACACGTCTTCGACACAGCGGGCCCGTCTATTTGGGCTGCTTCCGTTGAAGAAGCCGGGGTAGGGGTCGCCCGGCAAGGCAGTGTCGAATTCCTGTTCTACTGCAGCACCCCAGCCTTCTTGAAGTCCCCCGCCTTGACGATCGTGAGCACCGCGGGGTCCAAATGCCGGCGGAAGGCCGCGGAAATCTGGTCCGGCGTCAGCGCCGCCACCTTGGCTTCGAGCGTTTTGTCGAACTCCATGGTGCGGTCGAATCGCGCGCGCCCGGCCAGCGTACCCACCAGATGGCCATCGTCCGAGCGCGACACCATCTGCTCCTGCAACCAGGACTTCTGCGCCGCGGCAACCTCGTCGGCCGTGAAGCCGTCCTTCAAAGTGCGCTTCAGCTCGTCCACCATGCTGGCTTCCACCTTCGGCGTGTTCTGCGGATTGCTGATCGCCACCGCGAAGAAGCTGGCGCCATCGTCGATGGCGGGCGCGCCGAACAGCGACTGCACTCCATAGCTCAAGCCTTCCTTGTCGCGAATGCGCTTGAACAGCCGTGAGCCGAGCGCGCTGCCGCCCATCATGTAATTGGCCAGCACCATGGCCGGATAGTCCGGATCTTCGTCCGTCATCTTCACCGGCTCTCCGGCAACGAAGAAGGCGTTCTGCTTGTCGGGCGCCTCGATCTTCTCGTTCTTTGGCGGCACGGCGCGGTAAGGGCTGGGAATGCGCGTGTACCTGGCGGGGCTCTTCCAGTTTCCAAACAGCTCGGCGGCCAACTTCCTGGCTTCGCCCGGGTCGAACTGGCCCACCACGGAAAACTCGCCGGCGGACGCTCCGTAGAATTGCGCGTAGAATTTGCGGATGTCGTCGATGGTGACCTTCTTGAGATCTTCGATGAGCTCGTCGGGCGTGGAGACGTAGCGGATATCGCCGCGCGGATACGGCGTCGTGTGCCGCCGGAACGCCGAGATGGCCAGTGACTGCGGCTCGCTGCGGCCCGCCTCCACGCCCGCGATGCGCTGCTGCCGCACGGTCTCGAATTCGCTCTCGGGAAAGGCCGGGTCCTTCAGTACTTCGGCGGCCAAACGCACCGCGCCAGCGAAGTTGGCTTCCACCGTTTGGATCGACGCGGTGGCGTTGGTCTCGCTCCCGTTCACCGAAAGGCTGGTCTTCAGCTTGTCCATTTCGTCCTGGATCTGCTGCCGCGACTTGCTCTTGGTGCCTCGCATCAGCAGGCCGCCGGCGATCTGCGCCACGGCCGACTTGCCCATCAGCGATTTCTCGTCGCCGAACCGCACGGTGATACTAGCCACGACCACCGCGCCGCGCGTCTTCTTCGGCAGCAGCACGAGTTTCATGCCGCCGGGCAGCTTATCGCGCACCACGCGCGTTTCGATTTTGGCCGGCGCCGGTTCGAACTCCTCACCCTGCGAAACCGCCGCGGAGCCCTTGAAATCCTTGAAGACCGAGGTGATTGCCGGCGCGGCCGGAATCTCGGCGCGGTCCGGCGTCTTGGTCGGAATGAACACCGCCAGCGTGCGGTTGGAATCCTTCAGATAGGCTTTGGCGACGCGCAACACATCTTCCGGCGAGACCTTCCTGATGTGGTCGCGCATGATGAAGATGAGGCGCCAGTCGCCCTGCGAGGCGTATTCGCTCAGGTCGAGCGCGACCGACTGCGAATCGGCCATCTCCTCGTCAATCTGCTTCAGGAGCCGAGTCTTCACGCGCTCCACTTCTTCCTTCGTAGGCGGCTCCTTCGCCACCTCCTCCACCGTCTTGAGGAGGATCTGGCGGGCATCGTTCAGCGACTGGTCCACCCGTAGCCGCGCCGTGGCCATGATGAAGCCCGGATCGTGCAGTTCTTCCATGGCCATGCCGGCCGAAACGGCCTTTTTGTTGTCAACCAGGGCCTTGTACAGGCGGCCCGAAGGCGTGTCGCCCAGCACGCCGGCCAGGACTTCCAGCACCGGCGCGTCCGGGTGCGAGCCGGCCGGAACGTGGTACAGGGCGACCAATCCCTGCGTATCGCCGACGCGTCGAAGGGTTACCTGGCGCTCGCCGTCCTGCGTAGGTTCCTGGGTATAAGCCGCCGGCAGCGCGCGCGTGGGTTTGGGTAGCCCGCCGAAGGCCTGGGCCACCATCGCCAACGTCTTGGCCTCGTCGAACTTGCCGGCGATGGTGAGCAGCGCATCGTCGGGCTGATAGTACCGCTGGTAAAAAGCCGCCAGGCGCTCGATCGGCACATGCTCGATATCGGAGCGGTTGCCAATCGACATTTTGCCGTAGTTGTGCCACGCGAAGGCCGTTTCCAATGCGCGCTGCACCAGGATGCCGTCGGGGTTGTTCTCATTCATTTCGAATTCGTTGCGCACCACCGTCATCTCGGCATCGAGGATCGATTTCTCCATCCTGGTATTGACCATACGGTCGGCTTCCAGGTCGATGGCAAATTTCAGGTTCTCATCGGTGGCGGTCATGGTCTCGAAGTAGTTGGTCCGATCCCACGATGTGGAGCCGTTCATCTCGGCGCCGTGATCCGTCAATTCCTGCTTGATGTTCTTGCGCGTCCTGGTTTCCTTGAAGAGCAAGTGCTCCAGCAAGTGCGCCATGCCGGTCTCTCCGTAGCCTTCCTGCCGCGAGCCCACCAGGTAGGTGATGTTGACCGTCACCTTGGGTTTGGAAGGATCCGGGAACAGCAGCACGTGCAGGCCGTTGGGCAGGGAGTACTCCGTGATGCCTTCGACGGAGGTGATTTTCTGAACGCCTTTCGGCAAGGTTTGAGCGAAACCGCTGAACGTGAGGGCTAAAACGAGGACAGCAACTGCAAGTTGGGGGGAACGACGCATGAGGTCTACCTTTGTTTGGAGTTTTAGGCCAATTATAACAGTTCGACCTCACGGGGTGCTTACACGTTGTCGGATTGGGGCGTGGGTTGAAAGGGAACTCTCGACGTGGAGTCGCGGCTGCGTGGACCGTGGTTCGGCCGCAGGGGAAGGTCGCGGAGGGATCAGGAGTGCTTACACATTGTCGGGATGGCGGCGTGGCCTGAGCGAGAGTTTGGACGCAGTCGTGATCGGATGCGTGGACCGTGGTTCGGCCGCAGGGGAAGCGGATGTCGCGGAGGGATAAGGGAGTGCTTACACATTGTCGGGATGGCGGCAGGGCCTGAGCGAGAGTTTGGACGCAGTCGTGATCGGATGCGTGGATCGAGGTTCGGCCGCGGAGCCAGCGGAGGACGCAGAGGGAAGAAGGCCGAAGCCGGTTTGCGTATCGCAAGGCACTCATTGCGCGGTATGGCGTGATCACACGCTGTGTGCAGGGTCGCGGCTAGTGGCTGCGTAGTAGACTGGTTGTCCATGAGACGCACTCTACTGGCTGTTCTGGTGCTCGCCTCCGGGGCGAGCGCGGCTACGTTTACCTTGGAACAGGTGCTGTCCGCGCCATTTCCATCGGAGTTGGTCGCGGCGCCAGGCGGCGGGAAGGTGGCATGGCTGCTGAATGAGCGCGGCGCGCGCAATGTCTGGGTCGCCGCGGGGCCGGACTATCGGGGCGCCCGGCTTACGGCCTATCAGAAGGACGACGGCATCGACATAGGGCAGCTTACCTGGACGCCCGACGGCAACTCCGTGGTTTATGTGCGCGGCGGGGATCTCGAGTTTCCGGGACGGCCCGATCCGAATCCGAGCGCGGATCCGGGCGGCACCGAGCAAGCCCTGTGGATCGCGACGCCCGGTGGCGCGCCGCGCAAGATCGCCGAAGGCCATTCTCCTGCGATCTCCCCGAAGAGCGACCGCGTAGCGTTCTTGCGCGGCGGGCAGATCTGGCTTGCACCGTTGACCGGGCAGGGCGGACATGAGTTGCTTTATCATCCGCGATCGGCAGTGACCTCGTCCCAAATCGAGTGGTCGCCGGACGGCTCCAAGTTGGCGTTCGTCAGCGACCGCGGCAACCATAGCTTCGTGACGGTTTATGATTTCGCGTCGAAATCGCTGACCTACCTCGACGCCAGTGTGGACCGCGACCGCGACCCCGTCTGGTCGCCGGACGGCAAGCAGATCGCGTTCATCCGCCTGGCGGCCGGTGGCGGGGGACGGGGCGCCAGGCGCGCGGGCGAGCCTTGGTCGGTGCGGGTGGCCGATGCGGCCACGGGTACGGGGCGCCAGATCTGGATCGCGGACAAAGGGCCGGGCAGCGTATTCCACGCGATGGTTTCGGAGCACCAACTCTACTGGGCGGCGGGCGACCGGCTGGTCTTCCCCTGGGAACGCGATGGGTGGCAGAACTTGTACTCGGTGCCGGTGGAAGGCGGCAAGGCCTCGCTGCTGACGCCGGGCGAGTTCGAAGTGGAAACCGTGTCCCTCACCGGAGACCGCAAGGAGGCGCTCTTTTCGTCGAACCAGAACGATATCGACCGGCGGCACATCTGGCGCGTGTCCGTGGCGGCCGGGGCGCCGCAGGCCGTGACTTCGGGAGAGGGGCTGGAGTGGGGAGCGGTTCCGCTGAACGGCGCCCTGGCATTCTTGCGATCGGAGGCGAAGCGGCCGGCGCGGGCAGCGATCCAGGCAGGCGGTTCCATCAGAGACCTGGCGCCGGATGCGATTCCGGCGGACTTCCCCGCCGATTCGCTGGTAACGCCGCAGCAGGTGATCTACACGGCGTCGGACGGCATGACGATCCACGGGCAGCTTTTCCTGCCCCCGAATGGCAGGGCGGGCGAGAAGCATCGGGCACTGGTCTTCATGCACGGCGGGTCGCGGCGGCAGATGCTGTTGGGCTGGCACTACATGGACTACTACAACAACGCCTACGGCATGAATCAGTACCTGGCGAGCCAGGGGTATGTGGTGCTTTCGATCAATTACCGCAGCGGGATCGGGTACGGTCTCAATTTCCGCGAGGCCATCAACTATGGGGCCACGGGCGCGAGCGAGTATCACGACGTGGAAGGCGCGGGGTTGTATCTCAAGGGGCGGCCGGATGTGGACCCGGCGCACATCGGGCTGTGGGGCGGGTCGTACGGCGGCTACCTGACGGCACTGGGGCTGGCGCGCGGGTCGGACCTGTTCGCGGCGGGCGTGGACTTTCATGGGGTGCACGACTGGACCGTGCGCAACGCGGCCAACGCGGCGGCGCAGGATTCGGCGGTAAACGAGGCGGCGCGTCAGGAAGCGGAGCGCGTGGCCTTCGCGTCGTCGCCGATGGCTTCGGTGCGGACGTGGCGGTCACCGGTGCTGCTGATTCACGGAGATGACGACCGTAACGTGAACTTTTCGGAGACGGTGTCGATGGCGGAGGCACTGCGCCGGCAGGGAGTGTACTTCGAGCAGTTGATTATTCCGGACGAGATTCACGGGTTCTTGCGACACCAGTCCTGGCTAAGGGGGTACCACGCGGCGGCGGATTTCTTCCAGCGCAAGCTATGAGGACGCCGGAGGCGATACAAGCCCATCGACCTATTCGCCACGGCCCGAATTCGTCCGGTATGACTTCGGTATGACTACTTTCCACTTCCCGGAGCCGCGCCGGCGCCCAGGAAGGCCGGGTTGGTGATCTCCACCTTGGTGTCGCGGTCCAACTGGTCGAACCATTTCTGGAAGCTTTCGTGCTTCAAGGCGTCGAAGATCTCGTCGCGGACCTCGGAGAGCTTACGGTAGGTGACGTCTTCGGCGCGCAGGAGGTAGAAGCCGCTGGCCTGCCGTAGCGGCTCGCTGACTTCGCCCTGTTTCAGGGCAAACACCGCGGTGCGGAAAGCGTCGGGAATGTTGTCGCTGGGGCGCAGCGTGGCAAAATCGCCGTCCTTGGCTTTCGAAGTGGCGTCTTCGGAGTGCTCTTGGACCAGTTTGACGAAGTCCGCGCCGGCCCGAATCTCGGCCAGCAGCTTCAGCGCCTTGGCCTTGGCTTCGTCTTCCGTCAGCGGCTTCTTGAGCTTGCTGGATTGGGCATTGGGGCTGTCGCTGAACGTGATGTAGATGGCCTTGATCCGAACCAGCTTGTACTTGTCTTTGTTGGCATCGTAATACCGGAGGATCGAGGCGGGTTCGATGGTGGCCGAATTCAGCGCTTCGTTGATTCGCGCCTGGATCATGACCTGCATCCGCGAATACTCGACGGCCTCCTGGTATGGACTCCTCTCCGCCAGCTTCAATTCTTCCGCCTGCTTGCTGAGTTTGCGGAACAAGGCCCACTGATGCAGAAACTTGGGCCGGTCGCTCACAGCCATCTGCTGTTGTGGGGGCGTCAGAACCTGGTAATACTTCTTGAAGTCCCCCATGGTGAACTCCGTGCCGTCATCGAACCTGGCGATTACGGTCTCGTCGGGGAGATTGGGTATCTGGGGGAGCGGCACGGGGGGTGGGGCAGTTTGGGCCCACACGGCGCCAAGGCGAAGGAACACAATCAGGGTGAAAGCTTTCATGGCAGGGTTGCTTTCACCAGTTTATCACTGCGCGCGGTCTGCGCGCTGCAGGCCGGAGGCCTCCCGCACTCAGCGGACCTGTCGGGGTAGGTCCGCGGATCGGGCGTCCGACCGGGCGTCCCCGCGCTTAACCTGCACGCGCCGCCGGCCCTGCTCCAGATTGTTGGCGGCTTTCGCCTTGGCCGTGTCGCTGATCTGAACGTGATTGTTCACCGCCGCCGCACCAGCCGTCTTGGCCATGCGCGTAGCCGTGCCCTTGTGCTGGATCACGTCGGTCTTCCCCTCGATGGTGGCTACGCCACCTTGCACGTGGACCGTGAAGTGGTCCGCGCTGATTTTCGATTTGGCGAACTTGGCGCGAATGGCCGCTTCCAGTTTGGCATCCGGAAGCAGGGGTTTGGCCGCCTGGGTTCCCGCTGGACGGGGCCGGACCGGCGTGGCTTGGGGCGACCCAGCCCAGGCCACGGCCGCCACCGCTGCGCACACTACTGTCATTCGAACACTCGGCATCACAAATATCAGTTCCGGGAGTCCGCGATTGTTCTCAGAATTCTGTGCTAAAGTTAGGGGTTCTCAAGGCTTCTCTGAGTTCGATGCCCGAACAGATCCTACTGCAAGGTAAAATTCTGGGCACGGAAGAGTTCCTTCTGGCTGGTACCGCCGAGGGACGTTCTGTGCGTTCCGCCGGTGAAGATTTGTTGGCCGGAAGGTCGCAGTGGATCACTTTGCTGGGCGAGGTGATCCCGCGCGCGCTGCTGGCCGAGTTGGGGCTGGCCCGCATTCTTCTGGGTTCTTCGGGCGGCGGCCAGTTCCTGCTGGTGTTGCCCGGCGAAGCCCAGGGAGCAGCCGAGGCTTTCCTGGCGGCGGCGGATCGCCAGATCGGCGAGTTGAGCGGCGGCCACGTCAGGCTGATCTGGGGCATGACGGACAACCTGGGCGATTGGGCCGTCATCCGCAAGCGTCTGAACGAGGAACTCAACGGCAAGCGCTTCGCTCCGCTGGCCGCGGCCGGGGCCGCGGCATTCCAACCGTTTTCCGCCGCGGCCCGCCACGAGTCCGACACGTACTTCGCCAAGGAACTCGGCGCCAGGGTGCGAGAGGCTTCGCGGGTCGGCTGGTCGCCCGAGGCTCCCGGCAAGATCACGCCCGGTGAGGGCAAGCACACCTGGGCGCTGACCTCGAATCTTTCTCCCGATGGCATCATGCTGGCGCGCCACGCCGCGCCGTCGGACGACGGCAAGACCTCCGCGCCGGTGCAGACTCTGGCGCGGCGGGCCCAAGGCCGCTCGATCTGGGGCGTGCTGCGCGGCGACGTGGATAACTTCGGCCTGCGCGTGCGGCGCGTCCACAGCATCGAAGAGCACGTGCCCCTTTCAGTGCTCTATAAGCAGTTCTTCGCCGGTGAGCTGGAGGTGCTGTGCTCCTTGCCGGAGTTCTGGCGTAAGGTCACCATCATCTATTCCGGGGGCGACGATTTCGCGGTCTACGGCTCCTGGGACGCGCTGATCGCTCTGGCGCGCGAACTGCAGCGGCTCTTCCATCGCTTCACCGAAGAGAATCTCAAGGAGTATCCCGGCGCCGAGGGCAAGACGATTTCGATGGCCATCGCGCTGGCGCCCGAAACTTACTACCCGCTGGCTACGGTCTTCGAAGAGGCCGGCCGCAACCTGGACCTCGCCAAATCGGCCGACAAGGACTGTATCTATCTACTGGGCCGGATTCTGGAGTGGCGCCACCTGTCCGACGCCTCCGAACTCAAGGACACGGTGACGCGCCTCATCCACGATTTCCGGATGTCGAAGCAGTTTCTGTATCAATTGCGGAGCTTCTACCGCCGCGAAGCGTACGGCGACGCGGGGGTGAGCGAAGTTCAGCGCACCTGGCGCTTCCAGCGCCGTTTCAACCGGATCCTGAGCGGTACGCGCGACCGCGAGTTCCAGAAGTTACGCACGCACCTGATCAGTGAAATGGTCGGGCGCAAATCGGCGGAAGTCAAGCTGCGCCCCGCGGGCCTGGTGGCCCTGGAATGGGCCAGATTGGTGACAGAGGTTTAGCACATGGCACAAGAACAGGAGCAACGCAAGGAAAACCGACCGCCCCGCGAAGGTGGCAAGGGACCGGGAGACCGGGGACCGCGGGGAGACCGGCCGGGTGGAGAGCGCGGCGGCGGGGGCGACCGGGGAGAGCGCGGCGAACGCCGCGGGTTCGATCGCGGCCGGCCCGAAGGACCGCCCGAAATCGAGCTCGAAAAGCTGATCTCGGACAGTCTTTACCTGGACAACCAGGCCCATTCCATCGTCAGCCGCATCCGCGACATGGATTCCGGCACCAAGACGCAGTTGCGCCGCCTCTACAGCGCGGTGCGCCGCGCGGTGCGCGCGCCCGAGGCCGAACGGCAGCATGAGTTCGTGATGCTGCGCGCCCGCCTGGCGTACACGATTGCCCGGCACGGCCTGCGCAGCCTGGACCAGTTGGAAAAACTCCTGCTTCAGGTCACGCGCAAGAACGATCTCCGTGGATACGAGCGGTTCAAGGATCTTTTCGAGGCCATCGTGGCCTACAACGAGTAATGTCATGAGCGCACATACCTCCCAAACCGAGCTGAAACTGATCGGGAAGCTGATCCTCGAAGGCGAAATGCGGTGCGAGACGGGCCTGCATGTGGGCGCCGGAAAGGGCTCGCTCGAAATCGGCGGCTCCGACAATCCCGTGGTCAAGGACGCTTTCGGCCGGCCGTACGTCCCCGGCAGTTCGCTGCGCGGCAAGATCCGCTCGCTGCTGGAGCAGACCTCCGGCCTGGCGGTGCCCGCCGAACTGGTCTACCTGTCGCGCCGCAAGGGGCAGGAAGTGCGCATCCACCAGAGCGACCGGCCGGACGACGAAATCTGCCTGCTCTTCGGCCGCAATCCGGGCCGCATGGAACGGGTGCAGGGCGAAGCTCTCGACACCTCCCAGGCCACGCCCGCGCGGCTGGCAGTCTTCGATGCCCCGCTCGATCCGGACAGTATCACCGCCGCCATGCGGGAGAACCTGGACGATGAGCTCACGGAAGTCAAGAGCGAGAACGCCATCGACCGCATCACCTCGCAGGCCAACCCGCGCACGCTGGAGCGCGTGCCCGCGGGCGCCCGCTTCAAAACGCGCCTGGTGATGGACGTTCTTTGCGAAGAAGACGCGCCGCTGTTCCTGCGCGTGCTGGAAGGCCTGCGGCTGCTGGAGGACGACGCGCTGGGCGGCGGCGGCTCGCGCGGCAGCGGTCGGGTGAGCTTCGCCAATCTGAAGCTGGTGTGGCGCGGCAAGAATTACTACGCCACCGGCGCCGCCGAAAAGGAGATTGGCGCGGGTGCGACCCTTGGGGCCATCCAGAAGGGCGTGAGCGAATCCGCGTTCTCGTTCCTGCGCGAGGAGTAAATGAGGCCGGGACTGGTCGTCAAACTCCGTCCCAACGGCCCCTGGCGCATCGGACCCGATTCGGGCGCCCGCAACCGCGTGGACGTAATTTATCACAGCGACTCGCTCTATTCGGCGGTCACTTTGGCGATGGGGCGCATGGGCCAGCGGGACGAGTGGCTGGCGGCGACCGTCGGCGAGCCCGCGCCCGCGGTCTGTTTCAGCTCTTGTTTTCCGTTCCTGAACGAGATCAGGCTGGTGGTTCCACCGCGCACGCTGTGGCCGCCCAAGGCATCGTCGTTGACTTCGGGCCGCGTGCGCTGGAAGAGCGCCCGCTTCGTACCGTTGGATGTCGTGCGCGCGATGCTGGCCGGCAAGCCGCTGGACGAGGACGAGTGGAGCGTGGATGGTCCGAGCGAATGCCTGGTGCCGGCCGGCCGTGGCGGCCCATTCCGCACCAGTGTCCGGTGGAGCGCGGCAGTCGACCGCCTGACCGGAGCGAGCGAGCGCCACGCCACGGCCTGCATCGAGTTCCGGTCCGGCGCGGGGCTGTGGACGATCGCCGGTTTTCGTGACGAGGAAGCGCATGCCCGTTGGCTGGAGCCAGTGAAGGCCGCTTTTCGTCTGTTGGCCGACAGCGGTTTCGGCGGCGAACGCTCCCGCGGCTGGGGCCGCTCGGATACACCCGAGTTTATTGAAGGCAGCTTGCCGGAAATGATTCTAGCGGATGCAGGCGGGGACCGGGCGGCCGGTGACCAGGGGCCGGTGGCTAGTGACCTGCCGGATGCCGGATGCCGGATGCCGGATGCCGATGACCGGGCGGCCGGTGACCAGGGGCCGGTGGCTAGTGACCTGCCGGATGCCGGATGCCGGATGCCGGATGCCGGTGACCGGGCGGCCGGTAACCAGGTTGCTCCAGGGCATTTGCCGCCGGACCCGGAGCCCGAGCCGGCTGTCGGGGTTGAACCGCCGATCCCACCGGCCACCGTCTCAGCCGCTGTCGAAGCCGAGCCGCCGCTAGAGCCGGCATCCGGCATCTGGCATCCGGCATCCGAAATGCCCCCGCTCCCGGAAGAGCCTCCGATCGCCGAGGCACCCGCTGTCGAAGCCGAGCCGCCGCTAGAGCCGGCATCCGGCATCTGGCATCCGGCATCCGAAATCGCCCCGGACCCCGAAGTTCCCCTGGCCCACAGGCCCCGGCCCCCGGCCCCCGTCTGGCTTCTCTCCCTGTTCACGCCGGCGGCTGCGGACGCGGTCGATTGGGGGCGCGGAAACTACGGCGTGCTTGGGCGCGGCGGGCGCATCGACAGTCCCGCCGGGTCCGGCGAGCTCAAGAAACAATTGCAGATGGTGGTGGAAGGCTCGGTGCTGTTTGCCGAAGGCGTTCCCAGCGGGTCGGCCCCGGACGTCGCGCCCGAAGGGTTTGCGCACCCGGTCTTCCGCGCCGGCTTCGCGCTGGCCATTCCGCTGCCCGAG